>VTLG01004610.1_pt1 | contig 17189 bp, 26 predicted proteins | sample 4694571 | NCBI WGS metagenome assembly VTLG01 (sample SAMN12604809, study PRJNA352737) | marine metagenome | biome: ENVO:00000447; feature: ENVO:00000209|ENVO:00000569|ENVO:01000036; material: ENVO:00002151; isolation source: viral sequences binned using virsorter ...
GTTGGTATATCTACCTTAGCCAACCATTGGAAAATTTCACCCATCTTCCTTTAGTTAATATTTTCACACCCCCATAATCATTGTTAACTTGATATTTTCTTTACATACTTGTTAGCATCTTCTTTGTTTCTTGCCCAAAATGTTACACCATTATGAATAAACTTCTCATAATTATGTGCTATGTGGAAGGGGACAGCTTTCTTCTTAACCATGTTTCTTACCTCCATTGTGTTTACGGCCACCATTTCTTAAAGAATAACCTACTTTAGGTTTCCTATCTTTTGGCATTATCTTGAGCCTACCTGAAGGGAAAGTTACTACTGTGACTCTCCCCTCTGTATAGACATCAACAATGCGGTCAGGGATGCTTGACTTCAGCTCGTTGATTGTTAGCATTATTTCTCTCCAATAATAAATCTAACTTTGGTTCTTGAATTATAATTATAAACATACGATAGGACTTCTAAGAAAGACTCTCTATCCGCACATTTCTTTACTTGTGTTGACATATACTCCATCTTAGCCATCATCTTAGGATGTTTATATTGCTTATGTTTAAACATTGTCCAAAATGCTTCAATGAATCTTGCATTACGAGCAAACTTTACATGATGTGACATCTCATCAATAGCTTCTGCAAAATCATTTGCAACTTTCCATGATGTAGTGCATTGTAATTCACCGCTCTTTAAGCTGGATGAAATAAATGTACCACGACTTCCACATAATATCATCATTGTTGCTGAAGGTGGAAACTGGTTTCTTGTCATGTAACCATTAAATGCTCTATACTCATCAAATCCTCTTTCAGCATAATGATGTAAATAATCAGTTACTTTCCAAGAGTTCTGAAGAGAAGCAGCTTTAGGTATATCATCAAGAGTTAAGTCATCATTAACTAAATAATATATCTTCTTATTTTCCAGTTTACATGATATAAACCTATGTTGTCCATCAACAATTGCAAACTTTGTACCATCCATTCCATATCTACTGGCACTTGCTTCTTTACTATTGACATTTATAATATAAGATGAGGTTAAATTCTTCTTTGCTATTTGTTTCCGCATCCTCTCCACTTTGCGATAATCCACAGGCCTATTCTCTGTTATAAGCTCAAATGAATTATAGTTCTTTGTTGTATATATTCTCATTCGTATTGCCTCCGTTTAGTTGTTTTTGTGTAATGTTGTACCAATATTTATAGCCACAATCATCATCGTAAATCATTATCTCTTCTAGCTGTAAATTACTATGAATATGAATTTGCGCCAAATCTTCTTTAGATATAGGCTTCCAGTATGCTATCCTTATGTACCTATGTTTTTTGTCAATGCTATTCTTAAACACAACATTTTCATATCCATATACTTTTAATAAAAGTTTGACTTTATCTTCATCTTCATTGACATTCGTCACTAATGTGTATTTACCATACTTTGTACCAAATTTATTTTTAATCAGCTCTGTCTTAATATCCATTCCATAATCATTTTTTAAAGTATGAATTATAGCAGCTAACCTAAAACATCCATATCTTTCTAATGCATCAATAGGAGTTATAGACTGACCCGACTGAAGATGTGACATAATTTTGCTCTTTTGTGTAACTCTTTCCATTATTTTTTCTCCTTATCTTTTAAATATTTATTGTATCTCTTAACAGTTTCATTAAAATAATCATTAAGATTAGATTCTTTATCTAGTGCTCCACTTCTTGCATATATATCTAGTACACCTGATATATACTCATGACCCTCACTTCCATAAACAATAGCAAATGATGGTTCACTATGACGAACATCTTCCCAAATACCTAAATCAAGTTTATGACCACGATTAGTTACAAATTGACCTAAAGGAATACATCCTTTCATCCACATATCATGCTCTTTCCCATGATAAAATTTCACCTTACTTCTCCTTTTTATTAGTTGTTTTATCTAAGTGTTCTGATATATCATCAAGATGAAGATTATCCCAATCAATCATTTCCCTAAGACTATTAGCTTCTACTTGCAAACTGGCAATCTTAGCATTCATATTGAACACAGCAGTATATACATTACCTTTGCCATATTTAATAATTGCTTTATCAACAGTATCAGTTTTATACTCTTTGAAATTATATTCTTGTAGAGGTTTAGGATTCATGTTATTCTCCTTATTGTTAGAATGTTAGTATTATAATTATTATTGCACATCCCATTACAAGGGCTGTGGTTGTTACTGCCATGACACTTATGATAAGAATCTTCTCAAATAAATCTTGTTTCATTGTTGTTTCCTTGTTGTTAATTAATAATGTGCGATAGTTTTGCCATGACTCTCCCATCGCCAATGACGCATATCCCTTGCTCATGGTAGGCGTTCATCATCCATTATTCCGAAAATTTGTCAGAGCAGTTTAATTATGCATTTGCAGTAATCTTCAACACGCCACAGCATTACTATTGCACGGAGCGGAATATGACCTGCACTTTTCTACATTAGACCAAAAAACTGACATAACTGGGAGTGACCCACCTATGCTGGGAACGACCCAACTCTGACAATTTAAAGGGCACTGTACCAGATTGCGGAGTCCGATATATCTTACAGTGTAGTTGTGGATATATAACAGTGCCCTAAAAATAATCCCTCAAGTACGCTCATCACTTAATGCGCGACAATCTAAATTACTTATATCGTAGTCTATCCAACCGACTATAGTTGGCGATACTTTCATTATCAACAATTGCTATTAATTAGAGGGATTAAACTTTGTCGGGCGGCTGATGCATCTAAAACATCCACATCTGTAAAACAGACATGTTAGAAACCGCCCTATCATTGTAGATAGGATAAATCTTATTAAAATTTTTACCAGTTTAGACTCCCGGTACTGGCAGACCATAGAACATAATTTCTTTGAATTTTGGTAAATGCTCATTTAACCTCAGTTAATGCCCAAGTTGATACAAAATGGAAGATAATATCACTAATTATAATATGATTATATCTATTGTTCTCTGATGCACTTCGATACTGCACCAACTCAGACATACTCTACACATATAAAGGTTATAGTGTAGAAATAAGTAATAAAAAAAGGGGAATAAATCCCCTTTTAATTACGACAAATCAAGATTAGGAAGTTCAGGCTCCTTGACTAAGCTTACGCCAGTCTCTTCTTTACAGAAGTCGTTGATAGTCGATAATGATTCAGCAAGCTCACGCTTTAATTCACGCTTACTAGGTATGCGCTGCTTAAAGGTGGGGTTCCAGCCACTCTTAATGGGAGCTGCGAGAATCTTCTTCAGACCTTCATCGCGGACTGCTCGAGCCAACTTTTTATAAGCATTGACTCTGTCATCATTGCTTTCCGATGCAGGCTTAGGGTTAGGTGTTCCAAATGTCATAGTAATGCCTCCTTTATGACTGTTAGTTTAGATTATTAATAATAATCAAAATCAAAAATAACGAAAAAGTTATTTATGAAATCCCCCATAAGGGGGGTATACATGGGAAAAAGGCTACACATCAAAATAGTACAATTTTTCTAGTAAATATAACTTGGGCAAACTTGACATATAGTTTAAATTAAAGGGTGGTAGGGCAAGGGAAAATAAAAGGTATGTATAAAAAAATAGCTATGGCTGATTTAATAGAAGAACTGACAGACTTGCCGATTAAGACTCAAGAGGCTGTGTTGAAAAACCTTTCAGAAGAGATGATTCCATTAGAGATAGATGGAGATGTGTTTATGATACATAAAGATGTCAGTTCATTAATTGATAATCTTGTATTGCAGATAAGTGATTTAAAAATCCAAGAAAAACTAAATGCCAGAAAAAAGAACGATTAAAGGTGTAGAGCATTTCGTCTATGAAGATATAGATGAATTTAGAGAAGAGTACCCAAATACAGTAGTTCATCCAGATTGGAGGATTGCAAATGAAGGGGATTGGGTCTATTCTGATGATGACAGAATAGTACAACTAATAAAAGTATCGAATAGTGTACAACATCATTCAGATAGGAAGAATTATAAATTCGCAAAAGGTTGGGTAAGGACTATAGTGGGGAGCTTCCTGAATCGCCCAAATGTTAAAATGGATACAGACTTTGATAATCATCCAAATAGATATACATTCTCCACTAAAATAAAGAATACTTCTAATCGTGTTTACAAAAGAAAAGAGGTAACTAATAAAGAAAAGGAATTTGCTACTAATATTGTTGTAGGTTTAGGTGCAATAGATGCTTATAAAACTGCATACAATGAAATGTCTAATCAAAAAGCTAGAAAAAAGGCAACAATACTACTTAAACAGGAGAGGGTAATGAAGGAAATAGAGAAATCGGTGCTTGATGTAGCTAAGGGTATGGGTGTAGACCATGAATATGTCCTTAGTAAATTAAAAAATCTTGCAGATTTTAGTGAAGACGATAATATTATTTTACAATCTATTAAAGAGTTAGGTAAGATTGTCGGTACTTCAGGTAATACAATAAAACAAAAAGAGACAGGGCTTCTTGGAGTATTTCAAGGATTCACTTCTGATGAAATAGAAGGAGCTACAAGAGAACAAAAGAAATTAAGCGGAGAGATTACTAATGAGATGCCCTAAATGTAATTCTATGAAAACGACAAAGAATGGAGTTAAGATTCTAGTCACTGGGAATAGGACTCAAGAATTTAAATGTGGTGATTGTAGTAGATATTTTTCTATACAAATTTCTGTTGATAATATTTACGAACTCAAGGCTGTTGAGCCTGGTGAAATATTAGAAGTCGATGGTGGAGAAGGGATAAGAATACATGGGCTTACTGATGTTCATGTAGGAGCAGTAGAGCATGATTTTAAAAAGTTTAAAGAAGCTGTCGATATAATAGAAAAAGATGATAATGCTAGATGGTTTGGTAATGGAGATTTATTAGAGCTAATCCCACCTCATTATAAGATTAATCAAAGAGGTCAAGATATACCACCAGAAGAACAATACCTAGAGTTTGCAAGATTAGTAGCCCCTATAAAAGATAAATGTTTATTTATCAGAGGTGGAAATCATGACTACATACGTTCTTTTAATATTTTAGACTTTGATGTATGTAAGGTATTAGCAAAAGAAATAGGCGTTCCATATTACAGAATGCCCGGTTATACAAGGATTAACGTAGAAGGTAGTTCTTATAACCTTGTTTCAGGTCATGGTAAGTCTGGTGGAAAGAATGGTGATTTAGAATTAGATAAGATGGCTGCTGTTTATAGTCAGGGAGATGTATTCTTCTTAGGTCATAATCATCAATTATATGTTAAACCTATGGATAGTCTAATTATAGGAGATGATAATACAGAAGAAATGAAAAGAAGATGGTATATAAGAGGTGGTTCATTTCTTAGATACGCTGATTATGCCAGATATTCTTTCTTCCCTATTATAAGAACTGGTTGGACTACTATAGAATTTAAAGAGGAGGGTATCCACTGTTGGGAAAATTAGATAAAATAGAAGACAAATTAATAAATAAATTTATTCTTGGAGAAGATTACGTCAAGCAATTAAGGATGCAGTATCCGTGGGTTGAAAGAGCTGTTAGTTCTGGATTAAGATTAGGTAATAAATCAGTATATACAATGACAACTGAAATAGATGGTCAGCATATGGTGATTCCAACAGTTAGGAGAAAAAGAGATAAGAAAGGAAAACCATTAAATGAACTTGAGCAATTATCTATTAATAAAGCTATAAAGATGGCTTTAAAAAATAAAGATTTTATACCAGCTACTTCAAAAGACAACGCTGAGTATATATCAAGAGGTTTTTCTAATTATCAAGGAAATAGATAAAATGGCAAAAAATGAAGAAAAAAAAGACATATAGCAAACATGATTTAAGAAGGTCAATAGAAGAAATATCTATGACTACCCAATTTATAATACAAAGATTAAGAACATTAGAAACATTATTCAATGATTATATTGAAATGGAAGACAATGAAGATAAATTTAAAGAGTTTTTAGATGGCAAATATAAACAGCCAGAACATAACGAAAGCTGAAGAAGCCCTACGATTAGCTAGTAAAGACCTTATATCATTTGGTAAATTATTCCTACCAGATGATTTCATGCGTAGTGAGACTCCCTTCTTTCACTATGAAGTAGCAGACGCTATTGATAATTTAAATGTAAAACAAACTGCTATTATTATACCTCGTGGTCATGGCAAAACCGTACTTACTAAAGCATCAATCATTAAAGACTTTGTATTTGCGACAAGAGAAAATTTCTTATTTTATGCATGGGTATCCGCTACGCAAAAACTTAGTGTGGGCAATATGGACTATATTAAACATCACTTAGAATATAATGATAAAATTAAATACTACTTTGGAGCTATGAGAGGCAGAAAGTGGACAGAAGAAGATATAGAGTTATCAAATGGATGTAAACTTATTAGCAAAAGCAATGTTGCAGGAATCAGAGGTGGCGCAAAGCTCCACAAAAGATACGACCTCATCGTACTCGATGACTTCGAACACGAAGCAAATACAATCACAAAAGAGGCCAGAGATAAAAATGCTAATCTGGTTACTGCGGTTGTTTATCCTGCTATTGAGCCTCATACTGGTAGGTTGCGTGTTAATGGTACTCCTGTTCATTATGATTCTTTTATTAATAATCTTATAACTAATCACGAAAAAGCTAAAAAAGATAATAAGAAATTCTCATGGAAAGTAATAACTTATAAGGCATTGCTTGATGAGAATACTCCATTGTGGGAATCATTTTTTCCATTAAAAAAGATACAAGAAAAGAAAAGATTCTACGCAGATTCGGGACAACCTCAAAAGTTTTACCAAGAATATATGATGGAGGTCATGAGTGAAGAAGATGCAATCTGGAGAAGAGAGCATATCAGATACTGGGAAGGATACTTCAAAAATGAAGATGGTATTAATTATATTGTTAAGGATAATGATGATATTCCTGTCAATACATTCATTGGTTGCGACCCTGCTACGGATATAGATACTAAGCATAGTGATTTCTCAGTAATAATGGTTATTGCTATTGATACTAATAATGAATTATATGTATTAGAATATGAGAGACATCGAAGTATTCCTACTATCGGTTCTAAGAATCCAGAGACTGGTGAGATACTTGGAAAGAAAGGAGTTGTGGATATAATCCTAGAATTGCATCAGAAATATAACTGCATGTCATCCACTGTAGAAGACGTTGCTATGAATAGAAGTATCTTTCAGGCCCTAAATGATGAGCGAAGAAGGATAAATAAGTACGATATTGCAGTAATTCCTGAGAAACCGGGCGGACAACAAAAGAGAAATCGCATTTATTCGGGACTTGCGGCCCGTTTTAGTACAGGAACGGTACATTTAAGGAAAAATATGTTTGATTTAATCAACGAAATCCTTACTTTTGGCCCCAAAATGAGCCACGATGACACAATAGAGAGCCTTTATTACTCACAAGTGCACGCTTTTCCGCCAAATATGAAAAAAGATGAAAAGAAAAGAAGTTGGTTCAAGCCTAAAAGAAAAGCAAAAAGTTGGTTAGTAGCATAGATAATAAAGGAGTAAAAAATGCCCTATGATAAAAATAATTATGTAAGAACAAAAAAACAAAGAGAGCAAATAGCAAAGGGACATGCAGAATGGAAAAAAGAATTAAAAACAGGTAAAAGAAAAGGGTCTGGTAATCCTGAGGTTGATAAAAAAATTATAAAAATATCTACTTGCTATGACAAGGCAAGAGAAAGAGGATTGTCTGATAAAGCGGCTGGTGATTTTTGTGGAGTTGGGACAGGTATTAAACGTAAAGCGATGGCAAATACTGAAAAAGCTATGAAAGCTTTAAAAGAGCCAAAAATTAGAAGATAAAGAGTAGGAGATATTAATGGCTATAAATAAAGACAAAGTAAATGTTTTAAAAAAATTTGCAAAAGACCCTGTCGGGTATGTCGCTAAGAAATCAAAATGTGTTAAAGCTGCTAAAGCAAAAGGATTAAGTTCTAAAGAAGCAAGTGCTTTTTGTAGAAGTGGTTCTAAGTCTGGTGATAGGTTAAAAGCTGCTGCTAAAATTAAAGCAGTCCCTTCTCCCAAAGATATAAGAAGAAAAAAATCCAAAAATCCTGTTGAAAGAGTTTTGAGTATTAAAGCGAAAAGAGCAATGCGAGAACAGCAATCTTTTCCAGAAAGAGAAGTAGCTAGAAGTATCAAACGTAAAAAAAGAAAAAAATAGATGCCTAGATTCGGTAGAAGAAGTAAAAAACGTCTTAAAGGCGTTAATGTAAAACTTGTCAATGTACTAAACGAATTAATTAAAATAATGGATGTTACCATTATTGAAGGACTTCGGAGTAAGGAGCGGCAGGAGCAATTGTTAGCACAGGGGAAAACTAAAACTAGATATTCCAAACACATAGAAGGAAAAGCTGTTGACCTCGCTCCTTACCCGATAGATTGGGAAGATAGAGAACGATTTCATTATATGGGTGGTATGATTCGTGGTATAGGAAAACAACTTGGTGTCAATATCCGTTGGGGTGGCGACTGGGACTCTGATGGAGAAATCAAAGATAATAATTTCGATGACTTAGTTCATGTGGAGATAAAAGACTGATGGCAAGAACAACTAAGAAAACAAAAGCTCATATAAATAAACAATTATGGGATAGAGCTAATAACTCTCATAGACAAAGATGGCAAACTCTCTCTCAGAAAGGATATGATTTTTATCTCAATGAGCAATTATCTAAGGAAGAAAAAGACCAGTTAGAAGAATCTGGCATGCCTACATTCACTATTAATAGGGTAACTCCTATTATAGAGATAATGAAATACTTCGTGACTGCTAATAATCCGAAATGGAAAGCAGTTGGAGCTACTGGAGATGATGTAGATGTGGCTCAAGTACATTCAGATATTGCAGATTATTGCTGGTACTTATCTAATGGTAAATCTTTGTATAGCCAGATTGCTCTTGATGCTTTGACTAAAGGTGTTGGATATTTTCTTGTAGATGTTGACAAGGATGCCGATAGGGGAATGGGAGAAGTGAGATTCAGTAGACTTGACCCTTATGATGTATATGTTGACCCAGCAAGTAGGGATTTTTTATTTAGAGATGCTAATTTTATTCAAGTCCGTAAAAATATTGCTAGGTCTCGTCTTATTAATATGCTCCCAGAATTTGCAGCTAAGATTAAAAAAGTTGCTAAAAGCACTGACGTAGTCTCTTATTCTCAGAGAGATACGGATTTAGGTGAAACAATTCAGCCTGAAGATATTACAATGGGTATAAGTCTAGAAGCTGAAGATGAGGATATTGTTCCATACTATGAAACTTATCATAAAAAGAAATTCAAATATAGAAATGTCTATATAAAAATTGAGCCATCTAAAGCTGAACTTTTAAGGTTAAAAGAGCAAGTAGAAAAAGAAGTTCAGTCATTTAGGGAAGAAGTAGAAGTTGGTCTTATAGAAAAACAAATAAAAATTGAACAAGCTGTTCAATCTGGGGAAATTATACCCGAAAGAGCTCAGTTAGAAATTAAGAAATCTCAGGAAATGGCTGCTCAGGCTATTAGAGAAAAAGAGATGGAATTAATATCAAGAGCAAGGGATGAGGCTACAATAGTTAAACAGGAAGTCATGCCTGAGTCTCAATATAAACTTTTAATAAATAATAAAAACTTAAAAAAGAATATTGTTGATTCAGTTGTTTTTTACGAAAATAGGGTAGTTCAGACTTGTAGTGCTGGAGATGATGTGTTTTTATATGAATATACTTTGCCTATAAGAGAGTATCCAATTGTTCCCATACCATATATGTATACTGGAACTCCATATCCCATGAGTGCTGTAACTCCATTAATAGGAAAGCAACAGGAAATTAATAAAGCTCACCAGATAATGCTCCATAATGCAAACTTAGCATCTAATTTAAGATGGATGTATGAAGAAGGGGCAGTCCCTGAAGAAGAATGGGAAAAATACTCTTCATCTCCCGGTGCTTTATTGAAATACAGACAAGGATTTGCTACTCCAACTCCCATATTACCAGCCCCAATCAATAATGCATTTTATACGGTGGTTCAGGAAGGTAAATCAGACGCTGAATATATAAGTGGAGTACCTTCGGCTATGATGGGATTTGCACAAGACCAAGCAGAAACATACAGAGGTCTATTAGCAAATGATGAATTTGGGACTCGTAGGTTAAAGGCTTGGATGGGAAGCGTTGTGGAACCTGCCTTAGAGCATCTTGGTAGATGTTTTCAAATGCAGGCTCAAAGACATTATTCAGTTGAGAAAGTGTTTAGAATAGTACAACCAGAGGCTGGACAATCTCCGCAGGAGCAAGAAAAAGAAGTAAAAATTAATATCCAAATATATAATGATTATGGAGAAGCAATAGGAAGATTTAAAGATTATGCAAGTGCGAGATTTGATGTAAGAGTTGTAGCGGGAGCTACAATGCCAGTAAATAGATGGGCATTATTAGAAGAATATTTTAAATGGTTCCAAGCTGGTCTCATAGATGATATAGCTATGATAGCTGAAACTGACATAAGAAATAAGAAACAAGTAATTGAAAGAAAGTCTGTTTATTCTCAATTGCAAGGACAGGTATCTTCTATGGAAGAGGCTTTAAAAGATAAAGATGGGACTATTGAGACATTAGAAAGACAATTAGTGCAAGCCGGTATTAAAATGAAAGTCGGAGATGCTGGTAATGAAATACGAAAAGATGTTCTCGAAACTGAAGCTCAACAAAAACTTCTGAGAGGAATGTTAAAAGTTGAGTTTGAGAAAATGCGAGACCAAATGACAATGGACATGGAATCTACTAAGGAAGATGTTGCTAAAAATGAGTAACATTAACTCTTGATAGTTATTTATAATGTTCATTAAATTAACAAAACTCTAAAAAGGAGATTAGTATGTCAGAACAAGTAGGTAACGCCACTGAGGCCCCCGAAAGTACAAGCGTACAAGGTGCAGTCATGGACATGAATACTGATGATTTCTTTGAAACATTAGACCAACAAGTCAATGGTGCAATCATAGATGAACCTTCACAACCAACCTCGGAACAAAGCGGTAACACGCAGACGAGCCCTAATGTAGAAGTTCAGGAAGAAGTATCTGAAGTAGATACTTTACAAAAAAGGTATAGTGATTCAAGCAGAGAAGCTAAAAGGCTAAACGGAAAACTTTCCGAATTAGAACCTTATATGCCGATTCTTGATGCTATGCGAGAAGACCCTAATTTAATTACTCATGTGAGGAATTATTTTGAGGGTGGAGGTCAAACCCCACAAACAATGACTGAGAAGTTGAATCTCGATGAGGACTTTGCGTTCGATGCGGATGATGCTTTTTCTCAACCTGAATCTGATTCAGCGAGAGTACTAGGAGCAACGATTGATGGAATTGTCCAACGTCGTTTGAATGGTGCTTTGCAAGGGCAAAAGGTAGAAAACCAAAAACTAGCGAAGGAAACCGATTTTCGTCAGAAGCATGAAATGTCTGATGAAGAGTGGTCAAATTTTACAGAATTTGCGAAATCTAAATCTCTTGAACTTGATGATATATATTTCTTGATGAATCGTAAGAATAGGGATGAGAAAATTGCTGATAGCGCAAGACAAGAAGTCCACAATAAAATGAGAGAAGTTCAACAACAACCCGGTACATTAGCCACGCAAGGCAGCACCGCTGTTGAACAATCTCCAGACGATTCAGTTTTTGATGCCATTTTGGGTTCGACCAATGAACTAGAAAAGGCTTTTAGTATTTAAGTAAATATACTGAAGGCCATTAACTCAAAATAAAGAGGTAAACAAATGGCAGACGTATTTAGTCTAGGTACCTATTCAGATGTGCAAAGTTGGTCTGATGGTACTAGCAAAGATACTGGTGACCTTAGACGAAAGTACAATTTTGGGGACAGGGTTTCTGAATTAGCAGTAAGTCAAGACCCTTTTTTCCGATTTGTAACTAAAGTCGCTAAAAAACCTACGGATGACCCAGAATTTAAATTCACTGAGCGTCGTCCGTCATATCATAAAAGATATGCATATGTAACTGGTTGGATTGAAAGTAATGGCACACAAGTTGTTGGAGGCTCAGGCGGAGATGCAGACTTAACTGCATATAATGATGGTGCAGCCCCGACTTCAATGTCAAGTGGAGATACAATTAAGTTGTATATGGCAACTGATTATAAAGCTTCTGGAAATATTCAGAATATTTATGGTCAATCAACAAATGCAATCGCAGTTGGAGCTTCTGGGACAAGACCTACTTTTTTCCTACCGGGACAAATAGTAAAAGTTCCTTTATCAACAACTGATGGAGGTGGAGCAGTAAAAGACCATTTAATTGCTAAGATTGATTCAGTCACAGATAGTTTAACTAAAGATAGTCGAGAATGTGTACAAATTGATTGTACTGTTGTTCGCGTCCCTACTGTTTCAGGTGCAAATTATCTAGCTGGATGGTCAAGTGATGATGTGGATACTCAAGTATATGATGAGGCGATTTCTTCTTCTTTGGAAGGCGAAAGAACTTATGTTATAGGCTCCGCACATGCTCAAGGAACTGGTTATCCAGAGACTTGGAAAGACCAACCTTTCTCAACTGGATTTGGACTTACTCAAATTTGGAAAACATCTATGGCAATGGATAACACAACACGTGCTACCGTTCTCAAATATGAACCAAATGAGTTTGCACGAATCTGGCGTGAAAAGTTGATTGAACATAAATGGGATATTGAGACATCTCTATTATTTGGTTCTCAAGCTTCCATTGAAGGCGTTCAATACACACAGGGAGCAGTTGACTTTGCTCTTAATTACGGAAATGTATTCTCATGGAGTACAACAAAATCTCAAGATGATTTTCTTGATGATATGAGTAGTTTTCTTGACCCAAGATACAATAACGCAGCCGCTACATTGTTTATGTGTTCAACTGAAGTATATAATTGGATGCATAAGTTAAGTGGTTACTTTACTCAAAATCTGAAAGACATTGGAACTAATTCTGGTTCAATGGCTAGAGCTGATTTTAGTATCGGTAATAAGAAAAACGTCTTTGGTGTAGATATTACACAATTTCATACTCCATATGGAGTTTTGAATCTTGCTCGTAATGTTCACTTAGATGGAACTCATGTAAGCATAGTTGGAGTAAATATGAAATATGCTAAATATCGACCATTGGTTGGTAATGGCTTAAATCGTGATACTGCAGTTTATGTGGGAGTTCAAACTCTAGAGAATAGTGGTGTTGACCGCAGGGTTGACTTAATTCAAACTGAAGCTGGTATGCAATGGGAAATGCCCGAAGCGCATGCCATCTGGAAATAGGAGGTAAATAATGGGACAATTAGGAAATCCGTTATACGGCCAGAATAAGTTTGATAGAGGTGCCGATGGCAAATTAGGGGAAGTAGTTCACATTACTCCTTCTTCTGACGGAACTGTCGCATCCCCAACCAAGACTCTAACAGCTAGTGATTCTGGTAATTATTATTTTGTAAATATTTCTGCAAACTCAGCGGCATTTGTATTGCCGTCCGCTAGTGATTGTAAGGGTTCTATATTTACATTTATAATGGCTGTCGAAAGTGATGCTGAAGGAACAAAGGATTTTATTCTTGCTTCTGGTTCAGCTACTGAGTACCTAATGGGTGCTTGTTTTGACGGCGCTGGAGTACACGACCAACCATCTGATGATGATTTTATTCAAATTGATTCTTCTGACGGCGCCGCTGGCGGCGGAGACAGAGTTCAGGTTATTTGTGATGGAAGTCATTGGTATGTATTGGAAGGCTCTGCTTTAACAGCGGGGGCTTGGAACTCTGGGACAGCTACAAGAAGCTAATAATCTGAAGTTCGTGAGGTAATAGCACGATATAAGGACAAACTAGTGTGGGGGGCTTCGGCCCCCTACACATAAACGAAAATTTTATATGGCAGTAACAGATATACAAGCAACAGTTCTATCGAACACTGGGAGAACTCCAACCGCTAATAGCGTTGAAGATGCTCAAAGATACGTAGCTGCGAGTATTCCAAAAGATTTATTAAAGTGGGCTCAAAATGTTTCTTCAGCATCTACGGATGGAAGTGCAATATCATTTACATCTACTGATTCTATTATAGACGTTCAAAGAAATGGTTATAGTTGTAAAGAAATACCATTGTCTGAATCAGCTTTTGCTTTAAGCTCAGCAAGTTTAAAGAAATCCACATCTACGCATCCTGTTTGGTATCATAAACAAGGAGCGGTTCATTTTGCACCTGTAACGGATGGTAGCAATGCTGGATATATATTTTATGTAGACCATTCTCAAATAGATGATGATTCTGATTTAAGAAATGCAGTTATTAATTATGCAAGTTCAAAAGAATTTAGTGCATTAGCAGTATCTTCTACATTCCCAAGTATGTCTTGGGGGAAAGAAACTCCTCCTGTATTTACTCCACCAGTATTACAACAACCTGATTGGAGTGATGTAGAAAATTGGATTACAACTGAAGAAGATTCAGAGATGCTTAATTCAAGAGTATCGGCAATACAATCTCAAATTGCAGAATACACTGCAAAACTTCAATCAGCACAAGCTGAGTTTGGAGCAGATTTACAAGATTACCAAGCAAGATTAGCTGAGACAGTCCAATTAAATCAAGGACAAATAGCTGAATGGCAAGCTAAAAATGGTGTTAAATTAACTCACTATATACAGATGTCTTCTCAATATTATAATTGGGCAGCGGCAGAAATAAAATCTTATATAGAAAATAATACAAAAACCTTAGAAAAGGTTATCGAATTACAAAGAGGTAAGTAATGGCAAACGAAATAAAAATTAATTTATCAATTACAGCTGAAAAGAACGGAGCTAAATATACAAGACAAGAAAACTTTACAGATGATATGTCTGGAGATGCTTGGGTGACGGGAGTACAGCAAGTGGGAGCTTCTTCCGAAGACATTATAACTCATGAAGATGTTGCAAATTATGGATGGATATTTTTAAAAAATTTAGGCACAGATACATCTTTATATGTAGAATTTGCTCACGATACAGCTGCTGTAGATGGAGATGATAATATATGTAGATTGTATGGAGGTGAATCTTGTCTTTTAAAAGCATCTTCACAAACTGCGTTGCACGCTATATCAAGTAGTGGAACTCAAGCTGTAGAATACGCTATAATAGAATTATGACAGTCTTAGAAGTAATGGAGCGTCTTAATATCAAAGAGGAGACTCTTGCTATTGCTTGGATAAAAGATGCAATTCATTTAATACAGAGCAATACAAAAGAAAAAGTTGAATCCACTAAAAGAGATTTAATTAAATCTGTAAATAGTACAGATAATGTATATATACTTCCCGCTGATTTAGTTTCTTTAGAGAATATATCTATTAAAGATACAAGTGATAGTAAGTATAAAAAAATTAAAAGGATGACTTCACAACCACATTATTTAGCTGAGGATACATCACCATGAGTTTTTTTGTAGATAAAGAATGGTTCTATTATTTAAGAGGAAGGGAAATACTCTTATATAAATTACGAGGAGGCTCAAGTACTAGCAGAATAAGTCAATCTGGTGTATTCCAATCTTACGATAACGAAATGATGTATCCAGATGAGGATATTGCAGATGGGTTGAGAATAGAATACACAAGAGTAAGTGAACCATTTGTAGCCGAGGCTTTAGAAACAACAACTTCATACGAAAGTGGGATTATTATATCATTTGAAGACGGGACAGGGGGAAGTTCAAGAGATATAATAGACCTTGGTTCTGCAACAGCTACTGATTTTGTGGCTGATGATAAAATTAGAGTGCGTGGTTCTGCAAGTAACGATGGTGATTATACCGTTGTTACAAAAGGCACAGATGGTAGTACTGGGTATCAACAACTTGAAGTAGCTGCTGGCAGTTTAACAACAGAGGCAGTTGGAGAAAGAATATCAATTACTCAAATACCAGTAGAAGTTGCATCTCCTTTATCCACTTCTCATATCAATCTCAATAAAATGCTTAATCTTGCAGTTATTGATTATTGTAAAGCAATGTTAGCAGAGCAAAATGGTGAAATAGACAAAAAAGAATATTTTATGAAAGAATTTTTTAGTAAGTTAGGCGACAACGAAAGTAATAAAAGGAACATATCAGTTTCATTCCCTTCTGGGCCTTTCGCAATAAGATAAAAATTAATAGTTGTATAAGGAGACATCTCGCCTCGCAAGACAACTGAAACAATAAAGGAGACAACATGGCAAATCTTCAAAAACACAGAGCACACGAATCTTTAAATATGGATTCAGCTGCTGATTGGCAAATTCAAACTGTAAATTCAATAACAACTGCAGAATCTTATGATGTATCAAATTATCATACGGTTCATTTAATGAGTACTCAAGATATATATTTTGAATTTACAAATTCTAGTACAGATGCATTAGCTACAGCTAATACTTTATATTTAATGGGTGGAGATACAATATATTCATTAAAAGTCCCTAGAGCACTAGGTGATAGTATTTATCTATGGATAGAAGATAAAAGTGGTTCTGGAGCTTCAGTAAGAGTGGTGTTATCATGAGAAGTAGCATTATATCAACAACTGCTGATGCAATATCTTCAGGCGGTACAATATCTGGCGACCTGACCATTTCAGGTGATTTAACTGTAGAAGGTGGTGGGAGTTACGCATATTCAGAAGTCTTAACTGGCGATGTGAGTATAGATAGAAATGCTTCTGGAGATTCAGCTGAAAACGGAGTAGGTCTATATGTTGATTTTGATAGAACTGTAGCATCTTCAGGTACTGCGGCACATAATGATATTGGAATTAATTTAGACGTTAATTCAGCAAGTTTAGGGACTTCATCTGTCATAGGTATGGATATTGATGTTGTTGGTGCTACTTCTGGTACTCATACAGCAACAGGTTTAACTGTGAATGTTAGCGGTTCAGATACAAATTATGCGGCTCTGTTTAATGGTGGCAACGTCGGAATTGGAGTTACTGCCCCAGACCAGAAAGTGATAATCGGAGCTACGGGTGGAGTTGTAATGAATATAATTTCAGATACAGATGCAAATTCTGCTGATAATGATGCATTACTAAAGTTCAGTA
>VTLG01006327.1_pt1 | contig 17187 bp, 17 predicted proteins | sample 4694571 | NCBI WGS metagenome assembly VTLG01 (sample SAMN12604809, study PRJNA352737) | marine metagenome | biome: ENVO:00000447; feature: ENVO:00000209|ENVO:00000569|ENVO:01000036; material: ENVO:00002151; isolation source: viral sequences binned using virsorter ...
GCAATGTTGATATGGCTGGGCAAGCAAATCCTGGGGCAGAAGGATCAACAGGAGATCGCTGTTGTGGATGAGGAGGAAAAGCGTTTAAGCGAAGAGGATGTCGATGCAATGCTTAACAAGATAACAGGAAATGAAAATAGCGGAAATGGAAGCGGGGATAAAGCGAGCAGCCCTCCCGCAACTGGCAAGTAAGAATTTTCTCGCCTTCCTTTGTTATACTGATGCCAATTATGAACCCTCGGCGGTTCATCGGCACTTAGCATCTAAGTTGGAGGAGGTAGAGTCGGGTAAATGTAAGAGGCTTATAATAACAATGCCTCCACGGCATGGTAAAAGCAGGATGGCTGGCATTGAGTTTCCTGCTTGGTTCTTGGGTAAAAACCCTACAAGAAGTGTCATAATGTCATCCTATGGTGATAGCCTTTCCCTCAAGCACAGTAGAGAAGCTAGGGATCGTTGCAGGGAGGTGCCTTTTGCTAGGACATTCCCAAATGCCAAGCCTAACCCAAAATTGCAGAGCAAAAACACATGGGGTTTTGCTCAAGGGGGAACATATTCAGCCACCACTGTTGGAGGAGGTATAACAGGGTTAGGTGCTGACCTCCTGATAATTGATGACCCGCATAAGAATAGGCAGGAGGCCGAGAGTAAACTGGTAAGGGATAGAATTTGGGATTGGTTCACATCTACCGCCTTCACAAGACTTTCCAGGGATGGTGCAGTGGTGCTGATTATGACTAGGTGGCATGTCGATGACTTAGTGGGAAGGCTTTTATCGGACGATTACAATGCTCAATTAAGTGAAATGGGGCAGGAGGGTGAAAAATGGGATATAGTCGAATTGCCAGCTATAGCGGAGAAAAAAGACGAGATTGGAAGGGATGTGGGGGATGCGTTGTGGCCTGAGAGATGGGATGTGGATGCGATAAAGGCGATTGAAGCTAACATCGGAGCGTATGATTACACGTCGTTGTATAGGTGTACCCCCAGGATAAAGGGGGGTAATGTTGCGAATGTTGAAGGGCTGAAGTTTATTGATATTAATGATATACCCAAGTCGGTGGAATTAGTTAGAGCGTGGGATTTGGCTATAACAGACAAGGATAAATCAGACTTCACGGCTGGGTGTCTAGCTGGGTATGACAAGAAGACAGGGAATTTTTATATTGCTCATATAGCCAAGAAGAAAGCTAATTGGTTTGGGGTGAAGAGCACAATCATCCAATACGCCGAACAGGAGCAGAATAGAATAGGAGTTGAGGCGGTTAGCGGGTTTAAGACCGCTTATGAGGAGATCAAGCAAGCTCTTTTGGGAAAGACCCAAGTTCGTTATTCTGTGCCCAGGGAGAATAAGATGATACGTGCGAATGGGTGGATTTCGCGCATTGATATAGAAAAGGTCTATTTGGCGAAAGGTTTGTGGAATGCAGATTTCATTGACGAACTAAGTGTTTTCCCTGACGGTAGACATGATGACCAAGTAGATGCGGTGAGCTTGGCGTGGGAAATGACATACAAAAATAAACCTCTATTAATAGCGTAATGGGCAAAGTAATGGACAGCATTAAGCGGGCTTTTGGAGGGAGTTCGAGGAAAAAGCATTCGTTCCTGAGTGTCGGTCAAAGTTGGTCACCAGTGGTGGCTGATAAGTTCCGTGACTATGATTCATTCCTTGAGGCTGGAACGGGGAGTGTATGGTCAACCTTTAGGGCTTGCGATATAGTGGGTAATGCCGTCATGCAAACGGGGTATAATCTTATCCGCAAATCAGATGGCGAGGTGGTGAATAATGACAGGACGGGTCTTGCGGATTTGATGGAGCAACCAAATTCCGTAGATACCTTTGAGGATTTACTATACCTCTATACCCACCACATTAAACTGACGGGTAATTTCTTTTTACTTAAAGATGGTATAAACCCCATTACGAAACAACCAGAAGCGTTGTGGCCTCTAGTCCCTAGCAGGATGACCATAGTTCCTTCTGAGAGTGGGAGGGAAAGAATTGTTGGCTATACATATAGGGTCGGACATGATGAAATCCCGCTTTCAGTCGATGAAGTAATTCACTTTAAGCGACCCAATGCCAATAACCCGTATTGGGGAATGGGCGATGTCCAGGCTGGAACTGGGCTGTATAATGATTTCATTAATCGTGATGCGCTAAATAATAATTTTATGAAGAATGGAGGACTGCCATCGGGGGTTCTCGTAAATGAGGAGTTCGAGGGGGACGAGGCTGAATGGGAGAGAGTGAAAGCGATTTGGGGTAACCAGTATACTGGCAAGAAAAACCTAGGAAAAATCGCGTGGCTCACAGGGAAATGGAATTTTATCAAGCTTGGTTTAACTGCCGAGCAGATGCAAGCCATTGAGAAAGACAAGCAAAATGTCAGCCAAATATTTATGAATCATGGTGTGCCGTTAAGCATTGCGGGGATGGAAAAGGCCGCAAACTATGCAACCGCGAGGCAGGATTATGTCAATTTCAAGCGGTTCACCTGTTATCCTCTAGCCTTAAGCTTCTTTAGAAAGTTTAACAGAGAGGTTGTTAAGCAATTCGATGAGAATTACAAGATTGATTTTATTGTTAATGGCTTGGTCGACGGAGAAGCAGTCGTGCGCGAATACCTTCCATTCTTGGATCGGGGAGTAATTACACCTAACCAACTAAGGGATTTGGCGGGCTTGCCAAAGGTGGATAATCCAATGCTGGATGGATATTATATTAATACTCAGATCATTCCTTTGGAAATGTGTGGATTTGCAAATGCCTTTGGCGATACGCCTAATGAATTGCAGGAAAATCAGGTCGAAAGCGCAGGAGGGGATGCTGACAGGCTTGCCGAGGAGGTAGCCGCAGAAGCGGAAGCTGAAGCACAGGGGGAGATTGAAGAGAGGCTATTAAGTCTCAGAAAATCCAATGGCACCAGGGACAGATGGAACGGACAGGGGTAGATACTCCGATACGCCGTGCATCAAAACGGGAGTTCCTCAGGCTAATAACTAGGAAGATTCCACCTTCACAGTGGAAGCGTAACGGTAGTAAATCTGAAAGAGTCGCATTGCAAAGGGATGTGGTTAGGCTTCAATCCGCGTTAAAGGCCGAGGCAATGGGGATTTTGCCTAAAAGTTTTAAGGGGGTGTTTGAGGAGCAGATAAATAGATTCAAGGAAACAGCCCTCTTTTTAGGTAACCGATATAAGTTGCGTTCAAAGAATTACAAGGCATCTGATTGGACTGCTGAAGAAATAGCCACTGGTGTAGGTATTTTGATGTCCTCAAGTATTGCGGCATTTGGCAACGAAGCCGCCTTGATTGCGATGTCGCGCCCAAAATTTCAAAGCCTAATAGATAGGGCTTATGCAAGGACAAGATACCTGTTAGGCGAGGCTGATGGAATTGTGAATCCAAGATTAGCCGCTAGGAATGAGAGTATTTTGCGGAAATTAAAGGATGTCCAAGTTTCATCAAAGAATATGGCGGATTTTAAGATAGGGAAAGCTGTCGATTCGGGGGCTCTCAGTGGTTCTAGTTGGGGGGATGCTGTTGCTGCCGTTACCGCGACCATTGCGGGTAGAGTAAATTCGGGATCGCGTCTAAATACACTTGGGCGAACTGAGGCGTTCCATGCAGTTGATGAGGGGTTAAAGGAAGCAGTAAAGATGTCTGGATCACTTACGCACATGAGTGTTGTTGGATGTAAGGCTATTGAACCCAATATCCCGACCTATATGGGAACGCCTACCTGCAATATTGAAGATGTGCCAATTCAAGATGTGGATATGGTTCAGTTCCATGTAAATCATACAGGGGCGTGGTTTCCTTCCAGGTTTAAGGTGGATTGACAAATATAGATAGCCAAAGCATTGTTTGGTATGAGGGGGCAAAAAAAATTCCTAAAGGTCAAGACCACTAAAACCAAAACCCTAAATGGGGAAACTGTTTACAAAACAGCTTCTACGGATAAAGCGAGGGTAGGCAAAGATAGGTACACCACGGCCGAAGAAGCGAGCGAGCGCGCGGAAGCGATTGGATGTAGCGGCTATCATACGCATACTGAGGATGGCGAAACTGTATATATGCCTTGCGAAAATATGGGGGTATATGAAAGCACTGTTGGAGAGGGATATAGTGCAAGCACAGAGTCCGAAAAGGTTGCAAAAGTTCCTTCTTATATTCAGAAAAATGCTCGACGGGGGCTAGACCTTTTAGAGTTTGCTGGTGACGGGCTTACTCAAAAAACCATAAGGGAGGCTAGAAGCATGGCTAATGGTAAGGTAAGCGATGATAAAGCCAAGAGAATGGCTGCATGGTTTGCGAGGCATAAAAGTGATTTAGATTCGCCAAGAGCTGATGCGTATTTAAATGGGGATAGCGAAAACCCAACCGCAGGACAAGTTGCGTGGCTGTTATGGGGTGGCGATCTAGGAAAAAATAAAATGAGGGCAATGGAGTGGGCAGAGCGTCAAGCTGATGACAAGTCTGCAAGCTGTGTGGAGGATGTAACCACACCTCCAGCAAAGATGGAGGATATAGCAATGAGGATCGCTGAAGGTCAAATATCCTTAGGCAAGTCCAGGTCAGTTTCCTTTATGAAGCGTTGCGTTATTTCTACGCAGGACGAAGGAAAGTCTAAGAAAAGATTTTCCACTCGCATGGATATTGCGGCTAGCCCAAGTGAGGCAGTATATGAAGGCAATAGGATAATAGATTATCAAAATGTGACCTTTAAGGGCTACGCCTCAACCAATGAGGACACGACCAAGGAGGACAGAATTGGCGATTATCTCCGCAGAGGTGCCTTCCGAAAGACAATTAAAGAGTTCAAGAAGAACCCCGTTATGCTCATTGACCATGAGAATAGCGTAAAAAACATCGCTGGTAGCTATGCAAATATGGTGGAGGATGATACAGGGTTGTTTGTTGAGGGCGTGATTTCAAATGCTCCAGAGCTTGCAACGGTGAGGATATTAATAGCCGAGGGGCACTTAAAAACCTTGAGCATCGGAGGGATGTTTTATTATGAGGATGATGGGAAGGCGATCAGCCAAGTCGATCTAATGGAAGTATCGCTTGTGGCAATCCCGATGAATCCTGACGCCAGGTTTGAGGCGGTTTAGCTGTAATAGCAGGAAATTGCTAAATTCCCCTTTACAATTAAAAGTCTTTAGACGTATTTAACGTAAGACACGGACAAAACCATCGGGAGTAGTTCACAATTATTACACATCCAACAACCAACTTTTAATACATTTCGTTATGAACGAAGATCAAATTAAGCGTTTAGAGGAACTTCGCGGTAAGGAAGCCCTTACTGAAGAAGAATCCACCGAGCTTGTTGAATTGAAGGCGTTGGAGGCTGATGCCAAGGGCGAAGAACAGCCCAAGGAAGAAACTCCCGCTGTAGAGGAAACTGAAGCTCTTACTGAAGAAGAGGCCAAGGCGCTCGTTACTGAGTCAGTCAAGGAGGCTAATGAGGAAATCAAAGAAGCTATCACAGATGTTGCCGAGAAGGCCGTATCAGTCGATAGCATTGCTGATACCATCACAAAGCGCATCTCTGAAGAGAATGCCAAGTCCCTGACCGCTGATAAGGTGGAAGCTATTGTTGCCAAGGCTCTTTCTGACCGTTCCGAAGGACTCGACGAAGAGTCCGTAAAGAATCTCATTACATCAACCATCTCAAACATACAGGGAGAAACAAAAATGAAACATGATGCCGCTGATACCGCTAAAGTATCAATTCCGATAGGGGACAGGAAGGGCAACCTCCCTGTTCATCAGAAGCAGTTGCTTAATATTATGTCAGGAAAAGCTCAGGATGAAGACATCCCTGAGAGCATTCTGCATGATGCCAAGTCTGCTGGAGATCGCAGAATCGACAACCTCCGCTCTGGTCGCAAAGACTTAGACATGGATGGGACACCTGGCACTAACCTTGCGACAACTGACCTTTCTTCTGTATTGCAGGAAAGGCTTTATGTTGAGTCTCAGGTTGCTGCCTCATTTGCATCCCAAGAGGTTACGATGCCTACTAACCCGTTCAAACTTCCAGTTGCAACGGCTCGCCCAGCATTCACGGTTCAGGCTACTAATGACAGCACTCCTGAGAATAATCCTGACACGACCCAAGCAACGGCACAGGTGACACTGGATGCTGAGAAGCTCCTGTCATACGTCAGATACTCATACGAGTTGGATGAGGATGCTATCATTGCAGTTCTTCCGATGATTACCAATCAGCTTGCAGCTGCTGCCGCAGAAGCATTTGAAGATGCTATTATCAACGGACAGGTTAGCAGTGCAGTTGATGCCGATTACCTCGCAAAGAATCCTGTTGGTATGTGTGACGGTCTGCGTAAACTCGCTACCGCTCATGCCAATCTGAAGACTGCACTTGGTGGTGACCTTGGTATTGCCAGCGTTATTAGCGCAAGGAAGAAGATGGGCAAGTGGGGAATGCGTCCCGCTGACACGATCATCATTGCAGGATACAAGGCATACAATGACATTGTTGGCTTCGATCAGGTCGAGACTATCGACAAAATTGGGTCAAGCGCATCAATCCTTAGTGGATTTGCTCCTCGGTTGTTCGGGATGGAAGTCATTCCTTCCGCTCTGCTTAAAGATGTTCACACCGATGGATTCATCAGTGGTTCAGCTTCAAACAACACCAAGGGACAAATGATCCTGGTTCACAAGCCAAGCTTTGTGGTGGGAGTTCGTAGGGACTTCACTGTTGAGACTGATCGTGACATCACGACTCAGAGTAACAAGGTTGTCGCTAGCTTCCGCAGGGACTTCCAGCCGCTGGAAACTCCAGGTGAGGACATTACTCCGCTTTCTTGGGTATACAGCATCGACTAATCCTAAACAGGATTTAGATTTCACGAGAGGGGGAGCAGAGATGCTCCTCCTCTTTTTTTATGCCTTGACGTAACAACCTCTGCAAATACCTTTACCCATCATGTCGGATACAGTTAAGATTAAATATGTAGGCGATCCCATTGACGCAGGAGTAGGAATGCTTGATTTCCGCCAGCCCGAAGTTGGTGAAACTTACCAAGTTCGTGCCTCAAACTGGGATAGTTTCAATCAAGAAGGATGGGAGTTGGTGAAAGACAAGCCAGCAAAGCCAAAGAAAAAGCCCGTCACCAAAAAAACCACCAAGTGATTAACGAAGCAACAGGTAAGAGATGGATTCAACAAATGCCTCTCTCCCCAAAGGAGAAGAAGGAGGCTACTGAATACATTAAGGGTAAGGAGCGCGGCTCCATTGAGAGATATTTGTATCACCTTCGCGAGAAGTGCGGAGGTAGATTCTACATGAATAAAAAAGCCAAACAATTCGCATCAAAATGAGTGTATCAATCGAAGACGTTAAGAAGTTCCTTGAGTCGAAAGCCAAGGGGGATGACACAGAAACACTCAGGGTTGTGAGAGTTGGTGGCACGGATCATTTGGTGGAGCAATATAAAGTCCTCTTTATTACTCCTGCACCAGAAGAGCCCAAGCCTAAGAAGGTGGAAGCTGCCAAGATCGTGCCAAAGGCTGCTCCAAAAGCTGATTCTAAAGGAAAGAAGTAAGGTAACGGTATGGCTCTCTCGAAACCGTACTGCACGGTAGCCGATGTAAAGAGCTACACGGGTGACAGCGACCTCGGAACTGGAACTTGCGAGAATGCTATCAATTATGCCAGCAGGTTTGTTGAGCAACATTGTCGCAGAAGCTTTTGGTATCAAGACCACACTTCAACTGCCTTTACTGTAGATTACAGGGACATCACTCCTGAGATCATTTATTTGCCTTGGCCTATTATCACGCTCACGGAGGTAAAGCAAGATGATACCGTCCTGGACTCTGATGCGTATACAGGAATGAGTGATGGTCGGATAAGGCTACGGAAATACACCAATTCTATATGGAGGTTGATTGCCCACGATAAGTATCTCTTCGATCACGAATTAGACATCACGATCAAGGGGACTTTTGGATATACCATATCAGGCACAACCGCACCCCCAACTGACGAGGACTTCCCAGCGGCGGTAAGGAGGGCTACTGTGATTATAGCTTCATCCTTTACGGATGAGAATGAGGAAGCCCCCATTTATGGGCAGGGCACGCCTATCCCGATAAAAGATATACCCGATGAAGCCTATAAGTTGCTGAAGGAGTATAGAAGGGCTGCGATATAATGGCTTCCATCAAGGTTAGTCATAATATTGGCAGGATGAAAGCGAAGCTAAAAAGGCAAGAGGCTTTTATCCAAAGGGCGTTGCGTGAGAGTCAGGCGGCGGAATCAATAGACACAATTAAAGATTTAAAGTCCAAAACGCCAAAGCTAACTGGAAAGACAAGGGATTCGTGGATTAGGCAGAGTTTTAGGGGTGAAGGTGGAAGGTTTGGATATGGGTGGGAAATATCCAATAAATCGCCAGCGTTAAAGTATTTAGAAGATGGCACAAAAAGCCACGGACCAGTTAAGGCGAAACATCTGTATATCCCTCTTAGGATTTCTGCAAGGAAGGGCTACAGAAAGGGAATGAAGTTTGGGAGGGATTACATTTTAAAGAAAAGGGTCGCAGGTATAAAAGCCCATAATATAGTTAAGAACCAACTGCCAATAACTCGGCGCAACATGCACAATAGGTGGCGTAGGGTGTTAAGAAGGGCAGAAAAATTGTAATGGCAGTTAATTTCGAGCAAGGGGAAGCACAGATAGCCGTCATGCTACGGAGGTTATCCTATGCCACTGGCACTGGGAAGAGGCTGGAGGGAGTGAAGCTGGTTCCAGCGAATGATGAGAAGGCCGAGTATCAAAAGAAGGATTTACCGTGCCTTACCCTGCTTTCCTGGGAGGAGAGCGAGGAGGCATTTGAAGGCGGCACAGGAGATCTAGTGCTGGTTGAGGGGGTTATTACATTCGGGTTGCACATTCACCAAAGAAACCTGTTGGTGGATTTTGATAGCTCCTCTGCAAGAAACCCCGCCTTTTATTACTTAAATAGAATCAGGGATGTCATAGAAACAGATTATGATGGCTCGATTGACCGAACCTTGGAGGATACTTGCATGACGGGCATAGAGATTGTCTGTAATGAAGCGAGGTTAGAGGGAGGCGCGGCGCACCACACCTTTGAGATAGAGGTTACGTATAAGCCGCACCTCTTCACAAGGGGCACTAGAACGGAAACGTTGTCTTTGCGGGATATAGGAACCTCTGAGGGAGATTAATGTTTGACGATAAAAGTTAATCTTTTGTTGACGATCGGAAGCTACTAAGCAAAATTAAGAGAGAACAAAGATCATTATGGCAACAGTATTAAATGCAATCCCATTTGGAATGGACGCCGAAGTGGCAGATTTTATCGCCACGGAGTCAGTTAGCATAACCAACACTGCTGATAAATCGGAAGTGGTTGGGGCGGATGGAAATGTTTTTTCCGTATGTTATTACAACCATAATGGTGAGTGGAGTTGCAGTGGATTTAAATCTTCTGCTCCAACTGCCTCTTTGGGGGTCGCATTAACCAACACGGGGTCAGATGCAACTTCTGACATGAAACCTGGTCTTACGGGCGCAAGCGGTGCCAGTGAGTTTGGGTCTGATGCAGCATCAATTTTTATTAGCGAGATCACTGTTGAAGAGGGTGCAGAAGAATTCAATAAGTATTCACTCAAGGGACAGTGGTGGAGAGGATTTTAATTATTAACCTTATCAATCAATGGCAGTCACAAAAGTAGGAACATCAGATGGAGCAGCAATAGGATTTGGTGTAGAGTCCATCATCGAAGGTGGGACAGACTCATGCGTCACTTCGTTCACTCAGGCTGAAAACCAGGAAATAAAAGAATTAAGGGGTAGTTCTGGACAGGTTATTGCTGCTGTTTTTCATAAGAGGAAGCAGGACATAACAATGGAATTTATCGGGGCTCCGCATTTGTCTGTAGCTATAGGAAGCAACCTGCATGGAACTAGTTATGACTCATCCCAAGCTGAAGAAATCCTGGTAGATGAGGTGACTACTGAAATATCAGCAGAGGGTCATCGCACTACAAGTGTTAAGGCCACTGGCTACTTTACGACCGCGTAATGGACATCAGACCATAAACATTTTCTAATCGCCAAGGCAAGTGGCGTAAAATTCTTGCCCTATAACCCTGCCAGTATGGCAGAACAACACGAATGGCTAGAGAGATCAAACAGGGGGACAGGTGGTTTCAAACGAAAAGCACCGAGCTGGCGGCAGTATTAGTTGCGCTAGATTTCAAATTTTGGGACAAGGATATACCTTGTGATTTGCGTGAGGTTAATGGGGAAAAGAACCCATTATGGCTCTTTGAGGAAGCTCCCGAAGGAATTTCTGCCTTGCAGGTAATGAAGGCGTGGAAAAATGCCGATAAGTATTGTGAGGAAAATCCCAACTGCCGTGTTGCAACGGCCATAGCAGCGGTAAAGAACGTCAGGGTGTTCAACGAGGGGGTAAAAAATGGGGTGCCATTGGTGGGCTACCAATTGGGTAAAAATGTAATGTGGGTAACAAAAGATTCCCCGAAGGATAAAAAACTACAAAAAGTGCCTAAGGCCAAAAAATTATGACCACGAAGAAAGAAAATCCAAGTGTTGAACAGGAGAAGGAAGAGAGTGGAATTGACCCCGATATTCAAAAGACGCTTGAAGCGGATGATGCCATAAAAAAGTTCCTTGGGGGTGATAAGTTTGTGAATGACCTCCTGGGAGTCGAGTTGAATCCCGTGACCTTGGCCTCACTTGCAATGATGCAGGAAGCTGGGTGCGAGCTTATATCAGGCAAGGATATAAACGAAATGGAAAACATTATGTTGGAAATCCTTCTGTTTGTTTACATCCACACTGAGGAGGTCGAGAAGGTTGCTGATATTATTGCCTCATCAAAAGACCACAAGAAGGCTTTAAAAATGAGAGCTTTGAGTATGGGTTACGAGATTACCCCCAAACAGATACCTGCGCTTGTAGAGCAGATTGTTAACATTCTTACTGAAGCAACTGGAACCAAGGTGGAGCCATTGCCCGATGTTGATGAGGTTGGGGTTGAAAAAAAAACGAAGACAGGGGAGTAATCCCAACCCCCACCGCTAGATTACTCTCTGTAGTGAGAGAGGAGACAGGGCTAGATGCTTTGTATATATACAGAAGATTGCCCCTGGTTTGTGTTTATGCCTTTGAGCATGTTTGGTTTGCCAAAAATGGAGTGAATTGTAAATGGCACGGAACCATTTCTGCTGATGAGACTGCGAGGGAAATCTTAGCCTCTTGAATATTCGCCCTATTCCACTAAATTCTTTCTATGGCAGGAAGCACTATAGCAATCAAGATTACTGGTAATACTGCAGATATTACCAATAAAATAAAACAGGTAAATGCCAACCTGTCTACTATGGGGACAAGGGCTAATGTCACCAAGGCGAAAATGACTGGTCTTGGGAATTCCTTTACAGGGATCATGGGCAAGGCTTCTGCGCTGTCTGCTGGATTCCTGGGGATAGCTGCCGCCATTCGTGCTGTCAGCGGGACACTAAAGGTATTAGCGAATTTTGGCTTCGAGATGTCGAAGGTGCAAGCAATCAGTGGCGCAACTGGTGAGCAGCTTGAGGAAATGACTGCCTTGGCGAGGAAGATGGGTGCCACGACCATGTTTACTGCCACGCAAGCCGCCGAGGGCATGAAGTTCTTGTCTATGGCTGGTTTCAATGCCAAAGAAACCATGCAGGCGTTACCCGCAACTTTAGCACTGGCACAAGCTGGCACGATTGACCTAGCAAGAGCTTCAGACATAGCATCAAATGTCATGGCGGCGTTTGGCATTGAAGCTGATGGAATGAATTCTGTAGCCGACGATATGGTGACTATCGTCAATAGTGCCAATACAAATGTTCAGCAGTTGGGTGATGCGATGAAGTATGTCGGTGCTGCGGCGGCAGCTAGTGGCATCACGATTCCTACCGTATCTGCCGCTATAGGAGTTCTTTCCAATGCTGGTATGCAGGGGGCAATGGCGGGAACTGGTCTAAGGCAAGTGTTTATTAGGCTTACTAATGTTACCCGTGCCTCGGAAGATGCCCTGCGAGGAATGGGCTTGTCGATGGATCAGGTAAATCCTCAGAAGGTTGGGCTTACTGAAGCGATACATAGGCTCAGTGAAGCGGGAATGACGGGTGCGGAGGCGATTAAGATTTTTGGTGCTAGGGGTGCTGTTGCTGCGTTGAACCTAGCTGCTGGGTTAGATAAATACCATGAGCTGAAAGATGCTATGGATAATAATGAGGGCGCAGCAGTTAGAGTGGCAAAGGTGATGGAAACGAACCTGATGGGCGCGTTTAAGCTATTCAAATCAGCGTTACAAGAAGCCGTTCTTGCATTGGGGGGTAAGGGAGATAAGGGATTGACGGGTGGGCTCAGAAATGCCCTGGGGGTCATGACGGAGTGGATAAGGATTTTAAATGACACTGGTGATGTCAGTTCAAAGTTCCATGATGCCGCGATGAAAATGAAGAAGGTTTTGGACCGTGTTTGGAAAGCGGCCAAATTATTTTTCCATATATGGGTTGGCGCTAAGATCGTTAAAATAATCACAGCGATTGGTACTGCGGTTGTGTTCATGGCGACAAAGGCCGTTGCAGGGTTTGCTGCAATGAGAGGTGCGATGGCGGCAACTACTGCTGGGTTAGCGGCAACAACCGCTGGTGTGCGTGCTTTAACAATAGCTATAGCGACAACAGGGCTAGGAGCGATTATTGTAGGCTTGGGGGCTTTAGCTGCTAGTCTTATGGGTTCAGGAGATGCGGCGGATATTGCGGCGGCGAAAATTGAAAAGTTGAACGCGGCGCGGCAGCAATGGGTAAGAGAAAAGGTCATGTTCGAACTTCCCAAAGGGGCTCCTGGAGAGGGTGGCGCAAGGCCAAAAGAGGTGGATATGAGTGACCTTAAGGATGTGGGTGCAATTGAGTCGATGCAGGATTTGCAATCGCAAATACAAATAGCCGATCATCTTACCAAAATGTGGGGGGCTGAGTTCGAGCGCTTCGGAAAACTCATAGCAGAGAATACTACTTTAGATACTTCGCAGATAAGGGAGGCGATGAATGTCGCGGGTATTGAAGGGGAGGCGGATTGGGATGGCTGGGATAGGGCAATGGCAAAAATGCAAGATAATGCCCTTAAAGCTGGTGAAATGGTTCGGCAGTTGCAGACGAAACGTGTAGCCACTGGGGTTAAAGAGAATGAAGTTGCCAGAAAGCACAATGCTCTCCTCCAGGAGAGGCTGGAATTCATGAAGGAAATGGGGGAGGTCGCCAAAAGGGGCATTGCCGCTGATGATAGTCAGGCTGGCACAGTTGAAGCTCTCAAGGAGAGAATTAGACGCACAAAGGAGGAGATGGAACTGGTTTCGGGAAGTGAGGGAAAAGCTGCTACCGCAGAAGAGAGTAAGAAGTTTGATAGGTTAGATAGTCAGTTGAGAATATTAGAGGAACAGTTGACTATTGAGCAGGAGTTGCTCAAGGCGAAGTTGCAAGGAAGTGCTGCTCTTGAAAAAATGGCAGAGCAAAGAAGGAAGGTGATTGATGTCATGCGTGAGGAGGAAAAGCATGAGCAGCGGGTAAGGGATCAGAAGATAAGCGAAAAAATATTCGGCAAAGGTGAAGGATTCAAGGGAGGGGCTGAAGGAACTCCAATGGATTTAATTAATCAGTTGGCTGATTTTGAAGCTCAGTCCAAGAAGGTCGCAGCCCAGATGGCAAGCAAGCATACAATGGTGGGAACGGGCGATAAATCCTTTGATATGTATGGGAATATTCAAGACACCCTAAAGCAGCTTGATAGATTTCGTGCAGGTGGCGAGCTTGAGTTGGAAGGACAATCTTTTGGTGCTGATGCGATGTTTGATGAGTTAAATCAGGCCTATCAAAAATTCCAAAAATTGAGGGAGAAGGGGGATAAGAAATACGGGCGTCAAAGCCGACCGTTTGTGCACGATAAAAAACTCAATGAGACGGATCTATTGCAAACTTATAGTGGGGTATTGGAAAAGCTGGGCAGCGGGGATGAGGCGGAAAAGCTAAAATTTGGCACAGCCGCAGGGATAGTCGACCGCATGAAGGAGCACTTGAAGGATGCTGGACCCCAGATGAGAGAAATGTGGCGAAATGCCTACACGGAAACTGGCGCAGGTGGCGAAGGAGCGGTGTTCAATCGGGAGGGGCTTCAGAAGTTTTTTGACTTCGTAAGAAGCAATAACAAAAACATTGATGAACAGGGTGGTCAGATAGCCGCGAAAAAGAAAGCCATCCTGGATACGCAGATTGCGGGGCAGAAGCTTCTTAATATGGAAAGGAGGAAGGAGATACATGCACAAAACAAGGTCTTAACCGCTGATAATAAGTCGCTGGATATGCAAAAGCGCAGGTTAAAGCTCATGGCGGACAAGGTGGGTGGCGGTAAGGGTGCTAAAGAAGAATTAGCGCAAATGGAGGGACAGGAACAGGTGGCAGATCACATGTTTAAATATGAGAAAACTTTACGGGAGAAGAATCGTGGGGATTTAGTGGAGGATGCAAAAGGGGATTTGGTGCCACGAATGAGTGAGGATGAAATTCAAAAATTGCTAGCAGATGAAAGAGCAATCGCCAGTGATGTTATCTCAAGGGAGATAGCCGCTAAAGGCAAGGGTGCAGAGGGGCGATATGGCGTATCCTCACTTGCTAAGATTGCTGGAGGTGGGGGCGTTGGAGCATCAGGGGGAATGACTGAGCTTGATGCAGCCAAGTTGGGTAATAAACTCCTGGAAAGAGCCAACCAACTTGCAGAACAGGGGGTCGCTGGAATTAACAAGGTTGCAAAAGCGGTTGGGGGTGCAGGACCACGCATCTCTAATGAGTTCGGTGATCCAATTAGTATAACCCAATAAACTAATAATTATCTATGCCGACCACAATAGTAGGAGAAAGATCAGTATTTGAGACTGTAGGGAGTTCGGTTGAGATTGGTAATTACAAGACCCGTGAACCATTAGGGGCAACGGTTCAATTTCATGACACATCTGCCAAGAATGTCGGCAAATCGTATTTCACCGCAGGAACCAAGTATGGGGATTTTAAGGGGGCGCAATCTACAATCCAGGCCAACACCGCATCGGGCAGTGTTACTTATAAATCATCGAGTGATGAGGATGTTGTTTACACAATGGATTATGCAACCTCGGCGGAACCCATAGATACCCACCCGAATTTTAATGCAATAGCTGATCATGCAGCCATTTATGATCCTGATGGTTCGTTTCGGAAATTCAAGCACACCATAACTCAAGAAGATATTGATGCTCGCGGGCCATTCCAAGAACCTTTGAGGAATGCCAAAGGGGAGCAAGCTAAAGATGGCGAACAGAATCTTTATGCGGGGGTTTCTTCTTACCTTGAAGCATCAGGAGTGTGGACAATGAGTTTTAAGTCACGCCGTGTGCCAACGCTGATGGGATTGGGAAGGATTAGTGAGCCATCGGGGAGTGCCCCCACACCAGAAGGCAGGAATTGGCTCTACACGGGATTCTCTGCCACCTTTACTAGTCCCGCCAAGGGAGAGCCAAAAAGACAAGTAAAGGGCGACATTAAAATGGAGTGGACGTTATCGGGCAGGAGAGGATGGGATAAGGATATTTATGGGGAAGGGACCCCCGAAGGAAATAATGGAAGATTGCCACCTCCAGAGGATAGGGCTGATTTCCCAGGATTGGATCAGGTTGCCGCAGGTAGACGCGAGCTAGGAGGAAATGTAATATAATTAAATGCCCATTAAGGACAACTTAGCTTATACGGTAATCTCCTCAGGCATTACTTGGGATGAGAATGGTATTGCACAGGCCGTTTTAATCGCCTCGATGGGGAAAAGTGGAGCTGTTGCAAAGGCTCTTTCTATTAAGGCGCACCCCGACTATCCGTATATGCTCAGAACTGGAGGGACTGTTACCGCCAAGGAATGCGATTTAGCGGAAATTAATTTACAGTTTGTTGGGATTGATCCCGATGTGGATGGGCAGGTTACGAGTAGCTTTAGAGCGGCAACATCGACAGAGCCGATCGACACTCACCCCACATTTGGTAGCGGTAATGCCTTCCCTGTTGATGGGTGGGCAGTTAATTTTGGAGCCCAGTTTAACCCAGATGGGAGCTTTAAGAAGTTCCCACCTAAGATTGAGCAAGTGGATGCTAACCTTAATATATTTGAGATAGATAACCCAAAGGCAGGAGTCGAATCCTATTTGGAGCCATCTGTTACTTTTGAGCAGAGTAAAATATTTGCTAAAGCCAGCAAAAATGAATTAAATAAGCACTGCAAAAATATAGGGAAAATTGATAGCGACTTTTTCAAGGGTACTGGAATACCTAAACCACCTACCCCTATGGGCGATAATGGGAAGCCTAGGAATTGGCTGCTTATTTCTGCGGGGTATGAGGATATAGGCAAGGGTGGCAAGGTTACCAAGGTGTGGCAGATGTCAGGGCGAAGGGGATGGGATGAAACGGTCTATAGTTAGAATTTGATTTATTATGCCAGAAGGAGATAAGCAATATCAACTGCCAAATAGGAAGCTTCCCAGGATAAAGTCCACCTTTTCGCCCGTCCTCGCCTCAGTGATAAATGAGTTAGCGGAAGCTATTGAGGGCATGCCTGAGCATAGGAAAATAAAGGTAGGCAAGGGGTTGTTGATGGATGAAAACCGATCCACCACTATTATTAAAATGGGGGCAACGCCTTCACCTGTGGCAAAATGGTATCCATTTAAGTTGTATCAGCAGTACCCCACCAATAAGCCATTGGAGGTTTCTGTTTTTTACGGAACCATTAACAGCTTTGTGCCAGTAATAAGAACCACAAGGTTTGATGTTACTTATGGGACTCCAATCAATGGCTCAGAGCAAAAATCTGCTTTAGCCTCTCCCGGTGGTGGAGGGCTTGTAGCAAACGCTCAAAATCCCGACCATCCCGATTTCATTCCCGACACTGCACCTTGGGTGACCGCTGGAGATGCAGATGGCGAGTATCAAATTTGGTTAAAGTGGACGCCCCTTGATCCCTGTGCATCATCAAGCGACGCAGTCCAAGGAGATGACAATCACCCTATGGATGTGCAGATTGGTGCTCAACCG
>VTLG01008956.1_pt1 | contig 17185 bp, 13 predicted proteins | sample 4694571 | NCBI WGS metagenome assembly VTLG01 (sample SAMN12604809, study PRJNA352737) | marine metagenome | biome: ENVO:00000447; feature: ENVO:00000209|ENVO:00000569|ENVO:01000036; material: ENVO:00002151; isolation source: viral sequences binned using virsorter ...
GGTATTGCAGCCAATGAAAAGATAATACTTAAAGCGTTAGGTATTCCACCAATTTTGATGGATAGCGGTAATAATGCAAACATTAGACCAAACCATCGATTATATTATTTAGAAACCATACTACCTATAGTAAATAAAATAGCGTATGCTTTCGAGAGATATTTCGGTTTCAAACTTGATGAAAATGTATCAGGAATACCTGCTCTACAACCAGAGTTAAGAGACCAGGCAAGTTATTATGCCACACTTGTGAATACAGGTATTATGACACCGAATGAAGCAAGGGAGGCACTAAGATTTGAAACAATCGAAGGATTTGATACACCAAGAGTTCCTGCAAATATCGCAGGTTCAGCCGCAAATCCCGAAGAAGGTGGGCGACCAGTCGAGACGCCACCAAGCGAGGAAGAATAATGACAAAAGATATGATGATAAAGGCTTTGTCCGAGTTTATGGCGTCAAAAGGCGTTGACTCAATGACATTAGTCGAATACAAAGGCTACGGTAGTGATGTACCTGTCAAAGATTATATATTAAAAAGATACTTTGGCTCATGGAACAGAGTTATGTCAGTAGTAAAACAAAGATATCCTGTCTCAGTAGCACCAGCACCTGCACCAAAAGTGGAGAAGAAGGTTGCTAAGAAAGAGGTAAAAGATGTCAAAAAATAACGATAAAATATATCACTGGACGAGTACTTTTAAATCATTAGGTGAAACTGATGATGGCGGAGTAAATATTAAAGGGTCTGCAAGTACAAATGCACTAGATAGAGCTGGAGATATTATTCAACCAGATGCATGGACAAAAGGCGGATTGGAAAGCTATAAAGGTAATCCAATTATTCTTTTTAACCATGACTATAACAAACCTATTGGTAGAGCAACCGATTTAAGTGTTACAGATAACGGCTTAGACATATCTGCAAAGATATCAAAAGCTGCTGGTGATATAACACAATTAGTTAAAGACGGAGTCCTTGGAGCATTTTCTGTTGGTTTCAGGTGCAAGGATTCTGAGTATATGACTGAAACCGATGGATATAAAATAAAGGACGCGGAACTATTTGAAGTTTCCGTAGTATCAGTGCCTTGTAACCAGAACGCAACTTTTGGTTTAGCAAAGTCATTTGATAGTATGGACGACTACAGAAAGTACCAAAGTGAATTTTTAAAGGCTAACTCAGTTGAATCAGCAGACGCTGTTAAAATTGAGCAGCCAAGCGAGGAGAAATCCTCATCAATGGAGACTGATATGTCAGAAGAAATGAAGACTCCTGAAACTTCTATCGACTTGGACGCATTTGCAAAAGAGGCTGCTGAAAAAGCAGTTGCTCAGTATGCAATGAAACAAGCCGAAGAAAAAGCAGCAAAAGAAAAGGCAGAGGCTGAAGCGGTTGAAAAACAAGCAGAAGCAGATGCTGAAGCAAAGGCTGCTCAAGAAGCTAAAGAGATGGAGCAAAAAACTGTAATCGAAGCTGGATTATCAGGCGCCGAAAGACTCATGGAAGATGTCGAGAAAAGAGTCAATGATAAGCATGAAGACTTAGAGTCAGTAGTTAAGAACTTAGAATCTCAACTTGCTGAAAAATCTGAAGAAATCATGAATATCAGAGAGTCAAAAAGAATTTTCCAAGATAGAACAGGTCAAGGCGACTGGAAAAAAGCTTTCGAAAACGATATTATAGACGCTAAATTCTTAGGTCTCGCTAACGGAAAAGGTTATGACACAGACTACGGTAAGAGTGTCATGGAGAAAGTCAACGCACATTCAGGTGTTGGTGTATCTTCAGCAGACTTTGAGCAAGTTGTATCAACAAATATCGAAAGAGACATTCAGAATGAATTGGTATTAGCACCTCTATTTAGAGAAATCCCAATGACTTCTGCGACTCAAATTATTCCAATCCTTCCTGATTCAGGTTATGCAGAGTTCACATCTAACCAAACTGCTAGTGGTTCTTCACCACATGGTAACTTGGCACAAAGAGGTGACGCATACAACCCTGGTTCAGCAGGTGGAGTTGATTTGACAGAAAAAACTCTCTCAACCGTGAAATTAATTTCACAATCTTTCTTAGGTAATGAAACTGAAGAAGATGCGATTATGCCAATCCTACCTCTCATTAGAGAGTCAATGGTAAGATCGCACGCAAGAGCAATCGAAAACGCTATCTTAGCAGGTAACAACTCTGCTAACGGTGTATTCTCATCAGGTAGTTTTGATGGGTTAATTCAATTAGCGGCACAAGACGATAGTTCTGGTACTCACTCAACTGCATCAGGAACAGCATTTGCAAGTGAATCTTTAACTGCAGCTGACTTACTAGCTATGAGAAAGAAAATGGGCAAATACGGTATCAACCCAGCAGAAGTACTTTACATTGTTAACCAACAAGAGTACTACAACCTACTAAGTGATGCTGAGTTCCAAGACGCTAACCTAGTTGGCGACATGGCAACTAAGCTATCAGGTGAAATCGGACAAGTGTTCGGTTCAAGAATTCTTCTTTGTGATGAATTTGCAACACCTGCAGTTAGCAAGGTACACGCTGTAGCGGTATACCCAAGAAACTATGTAATGCCAAGATTGAGAGGTGTCACAATCGAATCAGATTACGAAGTAGCAAACCAAAGAAGAGTCTTAGTGGCTTCACAAAGACTTGGTTTCACAGACCTAATCGACGGTGCAACATCTGTTCACATCAGAAGTTACAAATCTAGCTAATATTAGCAAATATGGTTATGTGGGGCGACCTAAAGCCCCACACTTTTAAACTATGGCAGACTTAATAACAGTAACAGAATATAAAGACGCAGAGGGTCTCAGAGGCGAGAAGGACGACGACCGTCTTGCTATTATAGTACCTCAAGTATCTGACTTAGTTAAAAAATATTGTGGAACAAGTTTTGTAGACTTCTTTTCCACAGACAAAGTTGAAACTTTTTCAATCGAAGATAACTACACCTCAACGATAATAGTCAGCGAGAGTCCGTTAACGGCAGTTGATAAAGTAGAAGAAAGAGCAACTTATTCTGATAGTTATACAGAATTAACTACAGGAAACTATGAATACTATGTAGATTTTGAAGCAGATGCAGTTATAAGAACAGATAAAGATGGTAATCCCAAACCATTTAAGAAAGGAGTGGGAGCTGTTAAAATAACTTATAATGCAGGATTTGCTACTACACCAAAAGATTTACAACTTGCACTTTTTGATTTAGTTAATTACTATATTAAAGATGAGCATAAAGAAAGAAGAACTTTAGGTGGAGCGCAGTTACAAAATCAAGGAACAGCAGGAATTAGAACTTCCACTGATTTTCCAGACCATATCAAAAGAGTACTGGATTTATATAAGGTGGTTATTTAATGGCAATTAAAGCAGTCAGAGATAATTTTGTTCAGATGCTTAAAAGTAGCCATGGAGCTTCATCAGCATTAAGAACTTATGCGGGAAACGTTTTTAAACATACGATGTATGTAAAAACCTCTGATATGGAAAGACTTCTTAAGAGAGAACTAAATCGAGTACTAAGAGAAGAAAATAAAGCAAGACAAATGTATTATGCAGACGCTGTAAAGAGTCAAAAGGGTAATATATTTCAAGGCAGTATAAAAAAAGCAATGATGGGGGGAACTGCTGGGCAATTCAATAGAGATATTCCCATAAATAAACAAGAGATAGAAAAATGTGCTAAAGCTATAATAGCTAAACGTTTAATGAATCCAAAAACATACGGGCCAAACAGTCATATAGCAAATGTATCAAATGCTTATAAACAGTATGTAAAAATGCCTAATTTAGATAAAGGTGTAACGATTGCAGCAGGAAAGGGAATATATGACATTACGGTAGGAGACTATGTAGAGTTTGACTTAGAGATAGGAGATATTAATATTTCTACAAAAACAGGAGGCATTTCAGTACAGGACGAGATATTTGGAGGTGATGCTGAAGATAGAAGTGGAAAACTTATTAACATAGTAATAAAGTTTGTTTTATTCGATGTATTTGCAGAGTATAGAAATAATTATATTGCAAAAATGGGAAGGGCATTAAAACCAGGAAAAGGATTAGGTGGAGTTGGTGGTACTATGATGGGTGCAGGTGGCGCTAAAGCAAACATAGGTTTTAATGGTTTCTTAGTAGCAAAAACTCATGGAGTAACGGATCAACCTAATTATACTGTAGCAAAAGGGGGAACTAAAGAAACTACAACTATAGCAGGACTTACAGCAGCAAAACATGAAGAACAAATGAAAGAAATGGGTCGAAGAACCGACCTAAGTAAGTTTGGGGCTAAAGGTAAATCATTATCAAATAGTATAACTGAAAGACTTTCAGGACTATTAGAAAAGGAATATAAATTAAGTCATTTTAGAAGCGGAAGGAAAAAGAAAGATGGCACTTATGAACTAGATAAATCAATAGAAGTTTCACTAGAGTTATCAGGTGACCAAAGTAAAATGAAACATTTTGATGCAGACGGTATTCAAGAGTATTTGGAAGCACATGAAGCCTTACTCGTACAAGAACTACAAAGATGGTATGGTAAGCATATAAAAGATTTAGCTGGGTCAAATAGTTTAGCACAAGATATACTAATTTGCGGAGCAGATACTTTACAAAATGTTTTAACTAAATCAGGAAAATTTGATAAAAGAAAAGTTAAGACTACAAAAAGCGGAGGTCTTGATTTAAGATACAAAGAAAACAGAGTTTTAGCTGCTCAAGTAAAAAAAGCAATAAAATCTAGAGCAGAAAAAATAAAATATAAAGCACCTGGTAAAACTGTAAAGAAAAGAAAAGGAACAGGTAAAGGTTCAAATAAAATTCCCAATCCAAGTATTAGAAATGATAGAGGACCTGATCCAGTAAAGACAGCACCACAGCATGTTACTTCTAGTCCTTTAGCTTTAGCAAATTTAATTGAAGACGCACTTCCAAGAGTTATTAAATCAAATATGGGAGTACCAGCTTTAGTTAATAGAACAGGTAGATTTGCAGAAAGTGCAGAAGTTAGAAATGTAACTATGGGACCAAGAGGCGCTACTGTAGCAGAGTATACTTATCAGAAAAATCCTTATCAAACTTTTGAACCAGGATTTGAACAAGGAAGCACTTACAGAGACCCTAGAAAAATTATAGGACAAAGTATTAGACAAATTGCACAAGGAATAATGAAGGATAAATTTATTAGAACAAGGAGAGTATAATGGACTCGGCACTAGCAAGGAAACATACCACGCGTCGTCGAGCAATTGTAGAAGCCTTAGCAGTTGCACTTGAAGGAGTAAATGGAAATGCACCATTTAGAACTTCAGTTGCAAAAGTAGAAAGACGACTTAAATTTTGGGACGAGGTAGATGAATTTCCTACTATTCATATAGGAGCAGGAGGAGAAACTCGTGAATATGACGGTGGTGGTTTTAGATTTAGATTTTTAAGTTTAACAATTCGATGCTATGTAAGTGATGATGATGATGTCATTTTAGCACTCGAGGAGTTATTAGAGGACGTTGAAACTGTACTTGAGGATAATGATCCTTTAGAGTATACAGATTCAACAGGAGCATCTCAGTCTACTGTACAGATGAATATCTTATCAGTAGATACAGATGAAGGCGTATTAGAACCTCTAGGTGTAGGAGAAATCACCTGTGAGATTCGATATTAATTAGGAGAATAAAATGGCATTTTTCTTTAGTAGAGATACCAAAGTGTTTATGAAGTGGGCTTATGATGCCACTGATACAGCTCTGTACGAGATTCCTGTATTAGACGGTTTTTCATTTTCTCAGGCCACAAACACATCTGAGGTAACTTTAAGTGAGGCAGCTAATTCATCTGGATATAGTAAAAGAGGTAGAGCAATGTTTACTGACTCTTTTGCACCAGCAGAATGGGCGTTCAGTACTTATATGAGACCTACAAAATCAGGTACAGGTAATGCAGCAGCATCAAATGAGCATGGTGGTAACGCCAAAACATTTGCAGTAGAAGGTCCACTATGGGCAGCTATGTCAGCACAGAATTATGACAAAGCGATTGCAGCAGGAACATCAGGTAATGTATTTGCATCAGCAGCTGCAACATATGAACCAGATGTATTTGATTTTCAAAACTCAAACCAAGTTACATTAGGAGTTTTTGATTTATTCTTCGTGTTAGGAGCGGCAAAAGATTCAACAACAGGAATTTATGAAACAGGACAAGACGGAGTTACCGTCTACAAAGTAGCAAATTGCTCAGTTGGTTCTGCTTCAGTAGATTTTGATATTGAAGGTATTGCACAAGTAGCATGGAGTGGTCAAGGACAAACAATTGAAGAAGCAGTCGCAATTAACACTGGAACATCATCAGCAAACCTAGCAGATGGCTCAACAGGTCAAGCTGCAGAGACAACTAAAGGTTTAATTAATGAAGGTATCAGTGCAACTAATAACTATATCAGAAATAAATTAACAGATTTAGTTATTTCATATGACGCTTCAGAAACAACTGGAACAAAAGGATTACTGGGTTCAAGTGACACAACTTATAGTGTTACATTAACAGGTGGTAATATTACAATAGAAAATAATCTTACTTACTTAACACCAGAAACACTAGGTTCAGTTAACTTACCATTAGGACATGTAATGGGAACTAGGTCAGTATCAGGTAACTTTACCTGTTATTTAAATGATACAAGTGAAGGCTCACTACAATTATTTGAAGACCTACAAGAATCAAGAGGTGTGATTACAAATGCATTTGATTTATCATTTGCAATGGGTGGCTCAAGCAGTACACCTAAAGTTACATTTGACTTAGACAAATGTCACCTCGAGTTGCCAACTCACAGTATTGAAGATGTAATATCCGTGGACGTAAACTTCCATGCATTACCATCAGACTTATCTTCAGGTACTGCAACAAGTGCAACAAACGAAGTAAAAATATCTTACACAGCACCAGCTTAATAAGATATAAAAATATTAACCCTGGGAGGGCGAAATCCCTCCCTTTTTTAAGGATAAAGAATGACAGAAGAAAAGAAACAACCAGTATCACTTAAGAGTTTATTAACTCCAAGTAAAACTGTTTCTATGGAAATGCCTGGTTTTGAAGGCTTTGAAGTTAAACTAACTTATCTTGCAAGAGAAGAGTTACTTAAACTTAGAAACAGAAGTGTAAAACAAGTTTTAAATAAGAAAACTAGGGCATACGAAGAACAGCTTGATAATGATAAATTCTTAGTAGAATACTGTAAAGCAATTATTAAAGGCTGGAAAGGACTAAAGTATAAGTACTTAGAAGAGCTTCTATTAGTAGATACTAGCAGCGTAGACCTAGAGGACGAACTCCCTTACACATTAGAAAATGCAGAACTTCTTATGAAGAATGCAGGAGATTTCGATAACTGGGTTTCTGAAACTGTTGGCGACTTAGAAAATTTTACGAAGAGCAAGTAGAATTAATACTTGCTCTTTTAGATAGACGATTCGAAGAAACTATAGATTTAGGAAAATATCTAGCGATATGTGAACAGTTAGGAGAAGAGCCTGACCCTGATAAAATGCCACCTGATATGTCGGATTTTCCGACAGAAGTTCAACAGGCATTTTTAGTTCATTCGTGTTTACCAGACCGTTGGGACGGCATGAGTGGAATGTTTTTAGGGAAAGACTGGTCTGCATTAGGAACATTACTAGATGTTTTCGAAGTTGATGACAAGCGCACTACTGTTTACTTTTTAAAAGCGATAGATGATAGAAATTCAAACTCAATAAATAAAAGAGTCTCAGCGAGACAAAAGGCATCTAGTAGACAGATGAAAAATAAAGGAAAGTAAATGGCGAAAAAGATTGATGGTGGTACCGTTGTCGTAGACGGCAAGGGTAATATGAAGCAGCTCAACAAAGAGCTGGACAAAACCTCCAAAGGATTTAATACATTAGATAAGAACGCACAAAGCTCTGATAGAGCAATGAAAGGTGCTTCTAAGATGTCATCTAATTCAACTAAAAACTTCTCAAAATTATCCCAAGGTATAACTGGTGGTTTAGTACCAGCTTATGCTACTTTAGCAGCTAACTTATTTGCTGTTGACGCCGTCTTTCGTTTCTTGAAAGACGCAGCAGACTTTCGTGTATTAACTCAAGGACAATTAGCTTTTGCAGCAGCCACAGGTGTTGCTTATAAAAGTTTAGCAAAAGATTTACAACTAGCTACAAGAGGAATGATTAATTTCCGTGATGCCGCACAAGCTGGAGCTATAGGTAGAGCAGCAGGACTATCTGCAGGACAATTAAACGAACTATCAGAGGCAGCCTTTAAAGTATCTATCGCATTAGGTAGAGATGTCACGGACTCATTTAACAGATTGGTAAGAGGTGTTACCAAAGCAGAACCAGAACTCTTGGACGAACTTGGTATCGTATTAAGACTAGAAGAGGCAACGACAAAATATGCAGCGTCTCTCGGTTTAAATAAAAACCAATTATCTATTTATCAAAAATCACAAGCAGTTGTTAATGAAGTGCTAGACCAAGCAGAAAGAAAGTTTGGTAAAATTAATGCTATAATGGATCCAACCGCTAACTCTATAGCACAATTAGGAGTTGCTTTCGAAGAAGTTATTGACCAAATAAAACTATTCTTAGCTCCTTTTGCTGAAGGAATAGCTACTTTTGCAAAAGAAAATATTGATGTTATAACAGTTGCAATTATTGGTTTTGGTGCAGGAATAATAAACTCAGTTATACCGAGTGTACACACTTTACAAGAAGCAAACGATAGACAAACAGCAGCACATAGAGCACAGTTAGATGAATTAGACGCTAAATATGAGATATTAAGACAGAAAAAATTAGCTCTTGCATCTACTCCTATTTCTCAACAAAACTTTGCATCAGCAGCTGGTCAAGCAGGTTTAGAGATTGGGGGACAAGTTGGAGAAGATTTAAGAGCTGGTAAAAATTTAAGTGGACAACAAATTGGTAATTTAAAATCTCAGCTTAAGAGAAATGTTGGAGCCTTTAAAAATATGACTGATAAGCAGAAAAAACTTTTTGGTGACTTGTTAAATGACATGAAAAAAGGCGGTGGAAAAATGTCTAAAACGGCTGCTTTACAATTTGAGCAAATGGGATTAGACTATGAAATAATGACAAATAAAATGTCAAGTGGTTTTTCATCATTCACACATAGTGTAGAAAAAGGTTTAAGAACAGTGATGACAGTTTTTTCTAGAATTATGTTAGCTGTTTCTGTTTTATCAATAGCATTTATAGCAATTAAATCAGTAATGAATTTTTTCAGTAAAGATGAATTAGCCAGACAAAAAGCATACACAGAAGAAGTAGATAAACAAGTTAATTCTTTAAAAATGTTCAATGAAGAACTAGATAGAATGGTAGAGGTAAGAAATAGAGGTCTTATTACAGATATAGGGGAACAATTTAAACATACAGGAGAAGCCTTTGCAAGTGCAAATTTAGATGAAAGACTTAGAGGGTTAATGAGATTATATGAAGATAGAGATGTAGCCCCTGAAAAATTTGCAGAAGCACAAAATGAAGTCTTTATGACTTTAAAAATGTTAAGTCAATTATTAGAAGGAGAAAACAAACAAGCATTTGAACAAGCAGCTAGTCAAGTATCAAGATATGGTAGAGTTCTTGAAGGAACTGCTTCAACAATAAGAAGAGTTACAACAGAGACACTAGATCTTATGGCTGCTGTAAAATTATTAGAAAATAATGAAGGGGAGCTTGTAAAAGCACAAAATAGACTAGTTCAATCATTACCGAAAACTGAATTCCAAGATGTGCTTGAAATTTTAGTGGCTAATAATAAAGCATTAGAAGAGTTAACAGACCAAAATCAATTGTATGCAGCACAACTTGAAAAAAATAATGCTCTTCAACAAATGTACAATTTTTTATTGGCACAAGAACTAGCCCATGCTAAAGAACTAACAAATATGAAAATAGCACAGCTAGGTGCAAGTGTACCAGGTGCAGGTCGTCAAGCTGAAGTATTAAAAGTAGAACAAAAAAGATTAGATGTTTCTAAAATGTTAAACGACCTAAATAAAGTTAGCGTAACCTTAATGGCTACAGGAGTAGATTTAGAAAGTGAAAAAGGAAAAGCAATGCTTCAAAACTTAGAACTTTCAAAAGAACAACTAGAAGTCTTAATAGCAACTTTTAAATTTGAAGAGATGAGAGCAGGTGTTGCTTTTCAGTTGTTTGATAAAGCATATAAGGGAGTAGAAACTGATTTAGGACAAGCCATCGGTAAAGCACTTAGAGGAGAAGATGGAGCCTTTGATAAAATAGGGGAAAATTTAAAGAAAAATATAACAGACGGAATTGGTGATATAGTGTCAAGAAGACTTATGGATCAATTACTGCCTAATTTTGGACAAAAAGATGTAGAGGAAAAAATAAGAGATGCTTCTAGTGCTATGGCACAAGAAGTTTTTGAAGCAATCAAAAAGGGCGGAGATGCCCATGCAACTGCAATAGGAACAGAAATTAAAGAAAAAGGATATGAGGGTAAAGATTCTCACGCTGGAACAGTAGGCCAGGTTATGCAAAAACAAACTTTATCTTTAGCAGAAACTCTGGGATTAGTAATGGATGCTGAAGCTGAACTTCTAAAGGCAAAAGCAGAGGCTTTAGACGACGAAATAACTACAGTTAGGAACCAGTATGAAAGAGCAAAATTACTTAGTACTGAGAGTGGTATTGACCAACATTTAGGAACTCTGGGACCAAGAGATGTTAATGAATTTTTTAAAAACAGACTATCTCCTGCAGAACAAGGAGAGTTTAATGCAAATGTATTAAGAAGAGAACAACTAGTAAAAGACCTAGCAGACACTAATTATAGTACTCCAGGAAGCAGAGACTTGATGGATAGAATGGTCGAGGAGCGTAAAGGAGAAAGAGTCAAACACCCTCTAGGACATTTTATTGAAATCACAGATAGAAAAAGTCTTAGAAATGCTCTTATGGCGGAACTCCAATCTCTAGAATTAGCACAATTTAGACGACTGGAAGCCGTAGGAATGGAAGGAGAAGTTAGATATTCAGGTTTTGCAGGTGGTAGAGATGGAAAAGGTGTATATGACCCTAGACCAGCAAATATAGGGTCAGCATATGCTTTTGATACTTCCGCAGGTCTCGAACTGATGAAAGCTGAACTAATGAAAGACATCGAGATGAATAAACTAGATAGAGATGAGCTTGCAGATAGATTAGACCAATTAATAGGTTTACAAACAGATTATATTGATAGAGCAGAAGTTGCTGAAACAAAAGCAGATAAATTAAGAGCAGACATAGAAAATGGCGATAATCCAATTGATGATAAAGTACCTACAACTCCCGGTCCAACAGACCCTGTTTCAGGCACTGGTGGAGATGGAGACGGAGATGGCACTGGTGGTGAAGACGAGAAAAAACCAGGAGATAAATTTATAGAGGGAGCTAATTTTGCAACTAAATTTGCAGGAGCAGTAGGCGGAATGTTAGCCCTTGCAGGAGAAGACCAAAAAACTGCAAAACTAATGGCTATAGCTGCAAAAATACAAATGACTGTTGCAATTTATGAACAAGCAAAAATGGCATTTGAAAAAGCACAAGCAGGTGGTTCTTTTATAAAAGCATTTCTTGGATTCGGTGGTAGACAAGGTGGAATTATGTCTAAACATGGTCGTTCATACTCCGAAGGTGGTATAGCAAAAGGACCAAGTTCAGGTTATGGTGCAATACTTCATGGTAGAGAAGCAGTGATACCACTTCCAAATGGGAGAAGTATACCTGTTGATTTAGGTAAACAAAGCATGGCGACTAACAATACAAATATTACTGTAAATATAGCAGAGGGAACAACATCAACTGTAGATACCGATGGTGGAGCAGAGTTAGGAAAAGTAATTAATATGGCAGTTCAAAATGAACTAGAGAAACAAATGAGACCTGGAGGAATATTAGCGGGATAATGGCAATAGGATTTAGCACAACAGCAAGTTTTGGAAATAGAACAGTAGTACCTGATAGAGGTATGGGTAGAAGTAATACTCCTATAATATTTCAAGCAAAATTTGGCGATGGATATGAACAAAGAATAGCAAATGGTATAAATAATCTTGAACAAGAATTTACAGTTAGTTTTAATACTAGAACAAAAGCAGAAATAGATGATATAGTTGGTTTCTTTGAAAGCACAAAAGGAGCCTCTACTTTTAATTTTACTTTCCCTGACACAAATGAAAGTGGTGATGAGGAAACTGTAAAAGTATATGTAGTAAGTTTTACTCAAACATGGGAATATGATGATTTCTATAGCTTAACAGCAACTTTCGCAAGGGTGTATGAAGCATAATGTCAGAAAAAATATTAGTCAAAGATTTACAAAAACTTGAACCAGGTTCAGAACTGGTTGAACTCTTTGAACTAGAATATTCAAAAGGCGACTTTATATATTTTCATAGAGGCTTAGATGATGATTTAAGCCAGATTCAGTTTAGAGATTATAATAAAGGACTAGCAGATGGAGCTATAAGAACTTATATAGCTTTACCAGTAAATTTTAAAGGTGTAGAAATAAAAAATGATGGAGCAATAGCAAGACCAGAATTAACAATAGCAAATGCACTAACGGTATTTTCAGATGCGATTGGAACAATAGATTATCAAAAATTTTTAGGGTTAAAAATAATTAGAAGAACTACTCTTAAAAAATATTTAGTTGGAGAATCAGCAGAAACAAATCCACCAACAGAGTATCCAAGAGCAGTTTATACTATGGATAGAATTAAAGCGAGAACAAAAGCTAATGTAGTAATTGAATGTGTTGCTCCTTTTGATTTACAAAATGTAAGATTGCCTGGAAGAAATGTATTACCCGATAGATGCCCTTTTATTTATCAAGGGGCAGGAGACCATTTAGATGTACATGAAAAAGCACAAAGCGGCTGTACTTGGCATTTAGAAGGCAAACATAAATTAACACATGGACTAGACCTTGATGGAACAGAGTATACAGTTTATGTTAATATAGATGATGAATATGTAGTACCAAGCACTACATCTTTTACAACTTACAGTAGTGGTACAGTAACAAAAAATACTTACTATAAAACAACAGCAGCAGTTACAAGATATGCTGCTGACGGTACTACTTCAGTAATTAGTAATAAAGAACAGTATTGGCAAGCTGTAAAAGATAATAGTTCTCCAGGAACTCCAAGTGATACTAATATTAATTTTAACCGAGTAAGAATATATAGTACTTATTCACATGGAACAGAGTATTTTACATTTTCTGATGATAGACAAAATGATTATGTTCTTTTTACAGATAATGTTGTTACTTCACACACTAACGGAAAAACTTTACTGTGGAAAGCAAAAAAAGCTAGTAAAAGTTCACCGCCTGAATATTTATCAGGCACTTGGGAAAAAGGAGATGGCTGTAGTAAACGACTTAATGGTTGTAAAGCACGATTTGGTTTTCAACCAATTAACTCTGGTACAGCAAGTTCAAACCCACAAGCAAAACCTACAACAGAAGTAGATTTACCTTTTGGCGGTTTCCCTGCATCGAAGGCCTTCTCATGATGCAGGATATTTTTAAACATGCTGAACAAGAAGCCCCGAGAGAATGTTGTGGACTTGTTATTGAGGAAAATAATAATGAAAAATATATTCCTTTTGAAAACATCTCCACAAATAAAAATGAGTTTATGATGGACGCAAAAACTTTCGTGAAATATCAACTCATTTCAAAAATAAAATATGTAGTCCATAGTCACTATGGGCAAGATTGTCAGCCAAGCGAAGCAGACATAATACAATGTCGTGAGGTAGGAATTCCTTATTTAATCGTTTCCTATCCAGACAAGGAGTACACAATTTTACAACCATGACAAGAAATATAATATTTAAAGGACGAATGGGAGAACTATTCGGAGAAGTACATAGATTGAATGTAAAGACAATTCAAGAAGCTGTACATGCGATAGATACCATGAAAGGTGGTCTTAGAAAATATTTAATTGATTGCACAGAAAATGGTATAGATTTTACAGTTCAGAGAGGAGAAGAGTTTATTGGGTATGATGAAATAGGATTAGAGTTAGGAGAAGATGATATAATTATATCTCCTATTCCGAGAGGCTCTGGAAAACTTGGAGACTATCTTAAAGTAATTATAGGTATTGCACTTATAATTGCTTCTTTTATGGTAGACCCCTCTGGAACTAGTGCTGCAACAATAGCAGCTATGTTCTCAGTTGGTTTACAGTTAGCTTTAGATGGTATTATAGGACTTACGACTGATGACCCTGATGAACTCAATGAAGAAAATTCTACTATGTTTAATGGTCCAATTAATAATACTAAGTCAGGTATACCTGTGCCTCTTTGTTATGGAAAATTAGAAGTAGGTGGAGCAGTAGTTAACTTTGGATTTACACAAACAAGATTAAAAAGTGCGGTAGGATATAGATTTGTTAGTAAAAGTTCTAGTCCTAATTCTGGAACATACGCTCCAGGTAATCCTATTTTTGGTGATAATAATTATAACTGGGACGCACCAATAGTGGAGGAAGCAGAATAATGCCTAGTACAGGTACAGCAGTAAAATTAGTAAATAGAATAGTAGAGGCTCAAACTAGAGGTATGACTAGTTTTAATGCCGTGGGTGTTAATGAATCTTCAAATATTCGTAGACAAACTGCTGTAATTTATGATGTTTTATCTGAAGGGCCAATTGAAGGATTAGTTAATGGTGTATCTAGTATTCGATTAAATGATAATCCCGTAGCAAATACTGTAAATAATAGAATAATGAATCCTCTTCATTCTATTGATTGTAGTTATAATGCTTCAACAGGTGTAATTACTGATAATACTGGATTAATTTTTCAAGCCAAACTAACTACAGATGGCGTTCGTAGTGTAAGAATACATGGGGGTAAAAAGAGAACTACAGGAACTATAAATGTAACAGCAGGTAATAATACTATAGTCTCAACTAATACAAGTTTTTTTCACACTTCTGACGCTGTAAATGTTAGTATACAACAAACTCCTATGCTCAGAATTGATGGAGCAGGAGCAGATGGTGCACAATTAGTTACTCCAATAATTGGTTATATAAATACAGCGGCAGTAAGAGTTCAATCAATGCCTTTAACAAGTGTAACAGGAACTAATGCATATTTAGATTTAGTGGATACTGTAGATAGCTTTAGTGGAGATACAGCAACTATAACAGCAGCAGGAGTTACCGTAGCAAATACAGCAGTAGATTTAAGTGCTCCGAGTAGAAATACTCAACAAACTCCTACATATAATTATCAAAATTTTGGATTCGCATTTAGAACAGGAGAAAGAGAACAACCTTATTTGCCCACACCTGTAGGAATAGGTAGTGCTTCTATAGCACACAATGTTAGTGGAGGAAATATTGATACAGACTCTAGTTCAGGATATCCAAGTCCTTCTGCTTTTAACTTTAAAACTCCAGAATCTTATACAGGAAACCCACTTACAATAACATCAGACCAAATGAATGTTGGTAATCCAGAAGAAGTTGATGAAATAAAAATCAGTCTTAACTTTCCTTCAGGTATGATTTCTCAAAAAGAAAACGGTAAACTAGGCCCAGGTTTTGCAGAATATAGAATACAGTTTGGTTACTCTAGAGATGGCGGAAGTACTTTTACAGATGTAGTAAAAGTAGGACGAGCAACAATTTCTACTTCTATATCAAACTATAATAAGAATGGAGCTACAAAATCTCCAAGTTCTGGTTTTGTTATTGGAGAAACAAGACAACCATTTAATAGAGTTTTTACAATTGATGTAAGTAGATATCAACCTTTTGATAAGTATAGACTTATAATACAAAGAATATCTGCAGTTAATCAAAAAGAAAACAAATGGCAACAAACAAATGGAGGTGTAGTAAAATCTATAGAAAATGTTATTACAGATAGACTAACTTATCCTTACTCTGCTTATGCAGGAGTTATAGTTGACGCAGAAGATTTTTCACAAATTCCAAAAAGAGGGTATGAAATTCGTGGACTAAAAATAAAAGTTCCAACTAATTATTTCCCTTTAGATAGTATTAATGAATATACAGGCTCGAGAAGAACAGTAGCAGAGTATACTAGAAATGTAACTTCAGGAGCAGTAGAAAGTTCAGTACAAGACTGGGACGGAAACTTTAGAGGAGATAAAAAAGCTTTCCCAGTTCCTAGTCATATAAATCATGAACCTGTTTATTGTAATAACCCTGTATGGGTGTTTTTTGATTTGTTAACAAATAAAAGATACGGATTAGGTAAATACCTAGATGAAGATTTTGATTTTGCACAAATTGATAAATATACAATGTTCCAACTTGCTAAATATTGTGATGAACTTGTTCCAGACGGTAAAGGAGGAACGGAGCCTCGTTTTACTTGTAATTTATATATTCAAAAAGATAATGACGCACTTAAAGTATTAAAAAATCTTGCAACTTTAATTCGTTCAATGGTGGTATGGTATAATGGAGAAGTAACACTCGGCACTAATATGCAGAAAGGGTCTATTTATACTTTTACAAAAGGAAATGTTATTGATGGAACTTTTTCATATTCTGGAAGTGCAAATAGGTTTAGACACAATCAAATAGCAGTAAGTTGGAATGACCCAGATGATGGATTCAAACAAGCAATAGAAGTTGTAGAAGACCATAATGAGATAGCAAGAACAGGTAAAATTAAAAGAAAAAATATTACAGGATTTGGTTGTACTTCAAGAGGTCAAGCACAAAGACTTGGTAGATATCATTTAGTAACTGAAAAAACAGAACAAGAGGTAGTTAATTTTGCAACAGGAATAAATGCAGCAATATTAAAACCTGGAGATGTAATTGATATACAAGACCCAGATATAACAGATGTTGTAGCAAGTGGTCGTGTTACTACTTCAGCTTCTTCTACAACCACTATTATAAGAACAGATAGAGATTTAACCTCTTATTTAAATGAAACAGATGCTTTCAATCTAAATTTGATATATCCTAGCGGAGGAGCATATTTAACGCAACCTCTCGCAACAATTAATAGCACAAACTATTTACAAGGAGATTTAATACTTTTAGATGAAGATGGTAATGCAA
>VTLG01010631.1_pt1 | contig 17182 bp, 10 predicted proteins | sample 4694571 | NCBI WGS metagenome assembly VTLG01 (sample SAMN12604809, study PRJNA352737) | marine metagenome | biome: ENVO:00000447; feature: ENVO:00000209|ENVO:00000569|ENVO:01000036; material: ENVO:00002151; isolation source: viral sequences binned using virsorter ...
CAACACTGTAGGGAATGTCCTACATGTGAACAGGAGTACTGACACCTCAGAGTCGGATCAGTATTTCATTGGCATTGGCCCGTACGCGGATACCCTTTGCCGTCTAGACGGTGGGATAGACCACAAAATATTTTATTTCAATCGATTGAGAGCACGTTTAACTATACAAATCTCTCACAATAATGGCTAATTCAATAGTTTCCAGTATTGGTACTATTAATAATACCGGCACAACCCCGTTGGCGCTCGGTACTACTTATGATACCAAGTACGCAACCTATCTAAAGCTGTTCTCAGGTGAGCTTTTCAAAGCTTATGAGTCAGCAACGGTAGCTAAAGGAACTGTACAGAACCGTCAACTAAAGAACGGTAAGAGTCTACAGTTCATCTTCACCGGTCGTATGACCGCCGATTACCATGAACCAGGAACCCCTATTCTTGGGTCGGGTGATCCTCCAGTAGCAGAGAAGACAATTCAATGCGACGATCTACTAATCAGTTCTGCATTCGTGTATGACCTCGATGAGACACTTGCGCACTATAGCTTGCGAAGCGAGATCTCAAAAAAAATCGGGCACGCTTTAGCAGAGGCATACGATAAGAAGATCTTCAGAACAATTGCTCTCGCTGCTAGAGAAGCACATCCTATTACTGCAGCACCAGGTCCAGAACCAGGTGGATCCGTTATTCAAATCGGAGCAAATAATCAGTATGATGCTCAGAAATTGGTAGATGCCTTCTTCGAGGCAGCTGCTATCCTAGATGAGAAGAACCTTCCTAAGCAGGGACGTACTGCAGTTCTGGCTCCACGTCAGTACTACGCTCTCGTTTCTCAGGTCGATTCGAACATCCTCAACCGTGACTACGGTAACACCCAGGGTAATCTAAACTCTGGTCAAGGTCTCTATCAAATTGCTGGTATTGATCTTAAACTCTCCAACAACCTACCTTTCCAAGCTGGTACAATCGCAGCTGTGAATGGTGAGAATAACGCCTACAATGGTGCTTTCGCTAATCACGCTGGACTGATCTATCAGAAGGATGCTGCAGGTGTTGTAGAAGCAATTGGACCTCAAGTACAAACAACCGGAGCTGACATTAAGACAATGTATCAAGGCGACTTGATCGTTGGACGTTTGGCAATGGGAGCTGGTACTCTAAACCCTGCTGCTGCAATTGAAATCCAAACCGCTTAAGGGGAGGTAACATGGCGCAACAACAGACGATTACAGGGGTACGTGGTCTTACTTCTAAGACTTGGTATCCTAGACCCCCAGTAGAATGGGGACGTGCTGGCGGTGCTGTGGCTACAATCTCTGTTGGTACTGCTACTGGTGAAAATGGAACCGGTAGTGGTACTAATGGTGCTGTAGCTGATAAGGCTACAACCACAGATGGTGGAGGAACAGGTCTAGTTGTAGACCTTACCATCGGAGGTAATGTATGTACAGCTATTGCAGTAGATGCTGCAGCTGCTAATGATGGTAATGGTTATCGTATTGGCGATGCTGTTACTATCGCAAAAGCAGACTCAGGTACATCAACAGATGTAGTTGGCTACGTCACATCACTAGAATACGAGGACTAATTAATGACTAATTTAAGTGTTCTTGCTCAGGGTAATACAGACGCCACACCTAATGAAGGCCAAGGCGTTGCCGGTCCTACCGGTCCAATCCCTAGAACAAGTTCAGCTGCAGTAGCTGCTGCTAGTGCGCTCCCTCTAGCAACTGTAACTGGAACTCTCGCTGCTGATAATAAGTACGGGACTAATGGTACAGGTTCGCTAAAAGGTAGTGCAATTCGGCACTCCGTAGCTAAAACAAAAAGTGGCGTAACAGCCGCTTCTGAAGTATATTCAGAAACAATGTGTTTCCGTACTGCTTATGCAGGACAGGAAGCTGATAGCCCAGCTATCAAAGAAGCCAGCGGGGACGCAAACCGCGCTGCATAACACGGGGGGACTTCGGTCCCCTTTTTTTTATTCATTATAAATTATGGCTTTTCCTACCACTAACGCTGCTCAAGAACTACCAGCAGTAAATGAGATATTGGCGTCTGTTGGTCAGGCACCTGTAACAACACTAGATCAAACCAACCCAGACGTTGCGATTGCATATGATACATTAATTAATGTGTCTCGTGAAGTACAGGCTGAAGGCTGGACGTTTAATACAGAAGAGTATTATCCGATGACACCAGATGCTAATGGTGAAATACCTATTGCAAATAATATATTGCAGATAGATTTACATGATGAGAAAGATAATAAATATGAAGCGATAAGACGTGATGGTAAATTATATGAAAAGATAAACCATACTTATGACTGGACTACTCTAACTGGTTGGGATACAGTACGTTGTAATATAGTATGGTTATTTGATTGGGTTGACCTGCCTAGACCTATTCAAGATTATATTGTAGCTAGAACAGCTACCATTGTTTCTACTCGTATAGTAGGAGATCAACAACAGTTTGCAATACTGTCACAGAAAGAACAATGGAACAGAGCACAAGCTATGGAATATGAATGTAATCAAGGTGACTATACATTCTTTGGCCACAAACGTGGAGAGAAAGTATATGATTCTTACAAACCTTATCAAGCCCTATACCGCTAATGGCAAGTGTAACTCAAAGTGTAACTAATTATTTAGGTGGTGTTTCAAACCAACCTGATGATAAAAAACTAATAGGTCAAGTTAAAGCAGCCGTTAACGCATACCCTGATCCTACATTCGGTTTAACTAAAAGACCTGGTTTTAAATATTTAACAGAATTAAAAGATGGTGTACCAACTGGAGGTTCTGCTTTTGATAATACAGATTTAGATAATGCAAAATGGTTCTACTACAACCGTGACGCAGATGAAAAATATGTAGGATGTATAGTAGGTAAAAGTACTAGTGCCTATGGTGAGATACATATATGGAATACTACTGATAATAATAAATGTACTGTTACCTATGGTACAAATGCTAGAGAGTACTTAGGTAAATCTTCTGGAACAGTAACCTTATCTGATGGTACTAATGCTACAGAAGTAGCTGCTACTAATGCATCGGACTATGATATTATAACTATTAGAGATAGTTCTATTGTTGTAAATAAACAGAAGTATGTTTTACAAACAGCAGCTCCTGCACATACAGCTAATAAACAAGGTACTGTTAGAATTCATTTAGTTGAATACGGTGCTGAGTATAGTATTAAAATAGCATCTACTGAAAGCTCTCCAGTTTTCACTACATTTACATCCACTATAAATACAAGATCAGGAGATGAATTTACTAATGCTGCAGATACTTCTAGTAATACATCTAGTGCAGAAGGTAAACTTGACGCTAAAGAAATACTAACAAGTCTTCGTACCCTTATATTAGCAGGTGGTGATGGATCTCCTGGTGCTGTAACAGGTTTCGGAGCTGATCAAGTAAAGATTATAGGAACATCTATAGAGATAGATTATACAGGTTCAGGTGGTTTTATTCTATCAGTTGAAGGTGGTGTTGGAGGTGAATCCTTGACATCTTATCAAGACTCTGTTGATGGTATCACGGAGCTGGCTGGTAGAAGTGAACACGGACGTGTTGTTAGAATTCAAAATACATCAGCATCTACTGATACTTATTTCACTAGATTTGTTGCTAACGATGGTGAATCAGGTGAAGGTGTTTGGGAAGAAACAATTGGACCAGGTGTATCTACAGGTTTAGATGCGTCTACTATGCCTCATCAACTTTTTTGTTCCGCTAAAAATACATTTAGTTTTAGTAGATTAGATGGAAGTGCAGCTGCTAATAATAAATCTTTAACAGAGAGACTTGTTGGTGATGCTGTCTCAAACTCTAACCCTACATTTGTAGATAATAAAATCCAACAATCATTCTATTATAATAATAGACTTGGATTCTTAACAGAAGATAATGTGTCTATGAGCCAAGCTGGAGAGTTCTTTAACTTCTTTATGGTTACTGCTCAAACAGCTACAGATGCTGATCCAATAGATATAAGTTGCTCTAGTACGAGACCTGCTGTTCTACATGGTATTATACCTACAGCTGCTGGTCTCTTACTATTCAGTCAGAACCAACAATTTATTATGTTCTCGTCTGAAGGTAACCTTACACCAAGTACTGCTTTAATACGTGGTCTTTCTAATTATAGAATGGACACAACTATAGATCCTGTAGATACGGGTACTGTAGTTAATTTTGTTAGTAAGACACATGACACAGCTGGATTCACTAGAGTCTTTGGTATGTTACCTCAAGCTACTGGACAAGCTCCTAAAGTAGTAGATGTAGGACGTGTTGTTGCTGAGTATATACCAGCTACTATAACTGCTTTAACAGCAAGTCCACAGAATAGCTTCATTGCTATGTATGGTACAGGTACAGATAAAATATACTTCTACCGTACTTACAGTGATGGAGAAAAAGATATCATGCAGAGCTGGTTTAACTGGCAATGCCCAGGTAATACCCATTTTGTAGAGGTAGACTCAGATACTATGTATGCTGTTATTAAAACAGGTACAGGTGGTTCAGCAAGATATAATATATGTACTGCTACCATGACTCAAACTCCTGAAGAGACTATTATAGTTACAGCAGAAGGTCAGCAGGTTAACCCTCATATGGACTTCTATACAGCTGCTACTAATGGACTGACTGGAGGCTCTGAGAAGAAGGTTGTATATGATTCTACTAATGATTTTTCAAAATGTTATATCCCTTATTCTGATATAACTTCGTTAACCCCTGTTATTGTTATTGCTGGTAATGCTACTTCTAACTTCTCTGGTACTACTGAGTCTGGTTTTACAATTACGCCAACCCGCGCGTCAGATGGCGATGGTACCTATTTCAAAGTCCCGAACAAAGACCTATCAGGTCAAGCGTCAAACGTATATGTAGGATATAAATATAATTATGATATAACTTTACCTAAGATATATTACTATAAAGATCCTGAGAAAAAGTTAAGTGATTATACAGCTTCACTTACTATAGCTAGGTGTAAATTCTCAATTGGTCAATCTAGTGTTGTAGGCTTTAAACTTAAAAGAAAAGGTGTACAAGCTGCTACACAATCGTTCACAGGTGATGGAAGTACCACTGCATTCTCACCAGACTTTACTGTAAAAGATAAAGCTGATGTTATTGTTAAAAAGAATGGTGCTAAGCAGACTATTACTACCGATTATACCATTGCCGATCACGCAACTAACCCTGATCAGATTACAGTTACATTCGGTACAGCACCAGCTGCTGCTAGTACAGCCGCAAACGTTACTACTCCTGCTGACACTGTTGAAATTTATGTAGATCAATGGTATACATTACAACCTACACAAGATGCTAACTACTACTTAGGTGATGATGTGCCGATTGAAACACAAAACGTATTTACTGTACCCATCCATCAACGTGCAGATAACTATACATTAAGAGTCTTTAGTGACTCACCATTTCCTATTGCATTGACCTCAATGGCGTGGGAAGGACAATACTCACCACGTTTTTATAGGAGGACTTAAAATATGGCAGATCCAGCAACCATTGCAGCAGTCGGTGGAGCAGTTCTTAGTTTTTTTGGTAGTCGAAACGCAAACAAAGCTCAGAATCAATACATAGATAATAAGTATGAGTTAGATACTAAAACATGGAAACATAATATACAACAAGGTATAGACGCTTGGACGTTTGCCACCGAAGGTGTCCATATACAACAGTATAATGATTCCATACAAAGAGAATGGCAGAATCAAACCCGTATCGATGAATGGATTGATCGGGATAAAATGCGTATATTTGATTATAACAATCAAGTAGATACATATAATGCTAGTATTGAACGTCGTGATAGACAATTAGATTATAATCAAAAAGCACAACAAATAGCTTTAAATGATAATACCCGTAAGTATAATGAGACATTAGTTAAAATAGGGTTTCAAAACGAAGACATGGCAATGCAGTTAGGTTTTGATACTCGTAATATGTTAGCTCAAATACAAGGTAAAAGAGCAGGTGCTGCTATTAAAGCACAGCAAGCAAAGATAGAAGGTATTAGAGCTATGGGTAAAGCACGAGCATCAGGTCAAACTGGTCGTAGTGCTATGCGTAATATGCAATCAGTACAAGCAGAAATCGGTAGAACCCAATATGCTATTATTGATGCTATTACTAGAGATGAAAGTGCATTTGGGTTTAACTTAGAGAAGGCTCATAGAACTTATGAGTTTGGTCAACGTCAGTTACAAGAAAGTCTTAAGAGTGCTAGAGGTCAGTATGCTGCAGATGAGCAACAGATTTCACTTAAGAAATGGGAAGCTGATATGGCTGCACAAGATAGAGTTGCACCTGAACCTCAGATGACACCAGAACTGTCTAAACCTAGAGAGATGCCATCTCCTGTATATCAATTTCCTAAGCATCCACTTGGAGAAGATATGGAGAAATGGCCTGATATTATGGATCTTGCACCAGTTAGGGGAGCTAAGGCTGACACTACATTCGGTCCACTTGTATCAGCAATTAATACAGGTTTAAGTATTTATGGTAAAACTCCTAGCGATTGGCGCTAGTAAACACAACACATTAATTTAAATGGCTTTATTGTATCAAGGGTACGCCCAAGCAAAAGGCTTTCAACAAATTAATCCTTCAGATAACACTCCAGAAAAAAAGCGGCAGGAAGGCATACGCCAACTGTCGCAAATGGAGAAAGCTTTAAATTGGAGGCTAAAGGAAGCAGGCAGACGTCAACAAGACTTTGCCAAAGTAAAACAAAAAGAAGCCCAAAACCGTCTCAGTAACGAACAGCTACGGCGTGACGTTAATGAGATGTGGGCTCAGGCTGAGTTTAAACACTTAGAAAGTGAGATGGATAGGGATGTTCAGCAGGCTGAACGTCAACAAGAACAACTTAAAGGACTACTTAGCTTAACTCAATCTGGTGCTGAACTTTTAGCAAGGCAGCAAGAAGAAAAAAGAAAAGGTCAAAAAGCTCTTTGGAAAGATAACGTTGATAGATATGGCGTTAGTCCAAATATAGTTCGAGCTATAAACCAGATGAAGAAAGGAGTATGGGATTCAACCATGCTCGAAACACAAGAATATAAAGAGTTAGCTTCTAAAGGCATGTCCGATGCTCTGATTCGTCAGATACATGGTATGCCTACTTATCTACAAATAGCTGTAGGTGAATATGATGCTGTAGCTAAAGCAAGGCAACTTGGATCACAGATTGTTCAGTATGGTGATGAACCTCTTCAACTGGGTGATACAACTATTACCTTTAACTCTGCTAAAGCTTCTGGTGATCCAGTTAAACTACAACATGCTCAGAGATTATTACGTAATTTCATAGATGAGCAAAATGGTGGTCCAGTTGAAGCTAAGGTAAAAGAAAGCTCCGGTGCTTGGAGAATTGAGGATCAACTATGGGCTGCACAGTTTAGACAGCAAGAAGTATTTACTAAAGCTAAAGTTAGAGAACAAAAAGCTGAAGAAGTAAGAGTTATATTTAATCAACAATTATTTCAACCACAATTAGATGCTGATGGAAATACTACTGGTAGTAATATAGATCCTGGTAGAGCATATTTAAATACTATAGAATTTATAGCAGGTGGTGAAAATGCTAGTAGAGAAGATTTAAAACTTGCTAGACAAAAAGTCGATGCTATGATTCTACATGATTTAGAATTTGGTATCGGTGATATATCTGATGAAGTAAAAGCTATACTTAAGTTTACACCTGAAGAAGGCTTTAGAGGTGGTGGTAAAGATACTATAGGTAATCAGTGGCCAAAAATGCAAATGAAGTTTGAACAAGCTTTAGGTGCTAGGTTACAACATGAGAATAATCTTGCTTCAGCTAATGCTAATAAGTGGAAAGTTCAAGCTTTACAAGCAGAAGCCGAAGCTTATGAATTTGTCTTTGGTGGTGAAACTCCTCCTTCTAATGATCAAATGATAGCTCGATGGAAAGCTTATAAAGAGAAAGGTTATACTAAAGCAGCTCAAATTATACAAACTCAAATGGCATTAGACGGTGCTAATGGTATTAATGATTCTTCTGCTTTATTAAGAACTAAGGCTAAAATAGCTCGCGGTGAGATCTTCGATGCAGATTATGTTAAACTTCTTAATATATCAAATCCTTTAGTAAGAGTAGAGGTTGAGGGTTTAATAGCTAAACATAATCGACTACGACCTACAGATGGCGATGACGGTACAAAGAAAGAATTAGACGAATGGTTGCAAAGAACTCTTGAAGATTTAGTCCCAAGAAAAGGTGAATTCGGAGAATCAAGAGAATCTCTAGGAGCACTTAGAAGAGCTAAGTCTATAGCTTATAGACATTATAAAGACTATCTAACTATCAATGGTTTGGATAAGCATACACAAGCTTTGAAATATACTACAGATTTAATGGGTCAAGAGATAAATCCTGATAAAGGTTTATTTAAAGTAACTTATGATAAAAAACAAAACATTAGAAACTTTGAAAGTTTCAGAGCTGACTTAAGTAGATTACCAGAAAAGCTAAGCATTGAAGATGATAAGAAAGGCATTTTAAATGATGATACTTATTTAGATACAGTACCTGTATTAAGTGAATCCTTTTTAAGGCAAAAATCTTTAGAGGTAAATCAAGGTAAAAATGGTGCTGAACTTCCACACGCTTTAATGCTTGAAATGGAAACTGGTATACCTGCTATAATACAAGAACAAAGACAGATTGAATACTATAATAATAATCTACAGGAGGGCCAAAAACCTATTAAACCTTATCCTGAATCTTATATAAAAGCTATTCTTGAAAATAGAAACGAAATAACAGCTAAAGCTCAAAGAAGATTAAGCTATAGAGATCCTGTTAGCATCAATAGAGCTTATCTAGAAAGTAATAAAGGTATGCCTTATATAAACCGTACTATAGAGAGAGCTGGTAATAAAGTTAAAGAAAGCTTTACTGAAGACTACGGTGGATATAACAGTATAGAGACTAGTGAAGGTAGGTTCGGTAGTTTTGAAGAGAAGGGTTTTCATTTAACCAATACAACTTTACAAGATGTAGTTGAATTAGGTTATGATAAAGCAGGCGCTTATCGATTAACACCTGAACTTATATCTAAATATGCATCTAAAGCTGGTTTAACTTTGCAAAGTAAGTACACAGCAGAGAACCAAGATAAATTATTTGAAGTTATCTTTAGAGATTTAGGGGTTGCACCTTTCTTAGAGAATAGTTTAATCGATGAAGATGATGGTGCCTTCCTTGACAGTAGCTATGAAGCTGTTACTTCTGATAAGTTTGAAGTAAGTCAATGGCGTAGTCCTGCATTTATGAATGATGACGCTATCAAAGGTTATAAAATCATGATGACGGGGGTCGCTTAATGTCTGAAATTACTGATCCATATTATGCTTCTGATGAGAACTATACTGATCCTGGTATAGTAGAACAAGATGCATTTAATAAAGAAAGAGCTGAGCATTTAGAAGAAATGCAGGAATCAGAAGCTCAACAAGAAACAACTGAACCTACTTCTATGACTGAAGGCGGTCCAGATACTTTACATCCTATTGGAAAAGCTGTTAAAGGAGTAGCTGAAACTGCCTTACAACCTGTATTAGGTGTAGGTGATTTTGCCTCTGATGTAGTTGGCCTTGTGCCTTGGCTTAGACCTATTGATGAATTCTGGGATGAGAACTCTTATCGTTCAACACATCCTGGTCATACATTAATAAGAGACGCTGCCTCAATTATTATACCTACTATGGTAGGTGGTGGCGCTGTGGTAGGTAAACTTAAAGCTTCTAAGCTAGCGATGAGTCTACCTAAGTATGCTAATACTTTAGGTAAAGTAGCTGCTTATACTGGTGTTGATACTGGTGTAGCTATGATCTCATCTCATTCTAAAACAGATGCTAACTTAGCTGGTACTCTTCATGACTGGTTAGGTTGGAATATACCTTGGGCTACTAGATCTAGCGATAGTGCTGATGTTACATGGAAAAAGAATGTAATGGAAGCAGCTGGATTTGCAGGAGGGGTAGAACTAATAGGTGCTGCATTTACTTTTGGACGAAAAGCGAAGTTATTTCCACGTGATGAAATAGCAGATCAAGCTATTAATGCACGTAAAGTTAAGGAAGCTGCTTATGAAGATCCAGTTACCGCAGCTATAGAACCTAGACGTGAAGCTCGTAAAGCTGCACAGACAGATGAAATGATGGAGCGCCTAAAAGCAGATCCAACTGGAGAACAAGGTTATGATGCTTTCATCAATGATATAGGTGATGATTCGGCTGGTAAAGCTGTGCAAAACTTAGAAGCTGATCCACTGAAAGCTAAGTTAGATCAAACATTAATACAACGTAATTTAGATACTTATAACGGTAGAGCTACTTCAGTAGTTGATGATAACTTTATGACAAGGTTCCGTCAAGCTATTAGTGTAGACGATAGAGCAGCACAACTAGATGATCTCTTTAGTAGGATTTCACCTAACTTTGATGCTGTTGTTAATAGAACTACTATCGCAGCCGAAGAAATAAATAGAGGTGTTGACAATCTAACTACAGCTATATTTGGTAAAGATATTTCTTTCCAAGAGTTTGAGAAGATTGTAGACAATATGAAGAGTGTCACATTTAACTCTAATAGTTTTCTTAGTGAAGATGATTGGATAACCGCATCTAGAGCGTTAAAAGAATCTTATGAAAAGATCTTTGATCCTAATCAAATGAGAGCATCTGCTATGCTTACACAACAAGCTGCAGATAACATCACGGACGCAGCTACAGCAGGTCTAATGTTAGGTGAAGCTGTAGACACCTCTAGACAGATGGAGCTCATGTTTAAGAAGCTTTCATTGTTGTCTGATGAAGTTAAGGTGAATCAATATATTACTAGTAAAGCGCAAGAGTATAGAAAGCTTGTACAAGCAGGTGATGAAGCTACAGCTTTAGGTTGGTTACAACGACAGCCTGCTCAATTTAATGAGTTCTTAAACTTTACTAAAGCTAAAACTACAAAAGCTCATGAGTTCTTCCAAAAAACTGCCAAAGAAAACCCTAATTATTATAGAGCATTCCATATGCTTTATGATAAAACAAACGGTAATGTAGATCAAATACATAAGATGCACGCTTGGGCTGAGAATAAAATCGGCTTAATGAAAAAAGGTATATTTGATCAGAAACCAGAAGTACCTAGTATCATTGTACAAGGTATGCAGACAGCTAGGGTTAATAGTATCCTTATGGGTCTATCACCTGGTAGAGCTGGTGTTTCTAACGCATCTCTTATTACAATCAAACCTATTAGTGTATTCGCCGGTGCTGCTATGACTGGTGATATGAAAACATTAAGACGTGCTGCATATACTTATGCTGGTATTATAGAGAACGTTAAACGTGGCTTTAAAGTTATGGGTGATGAATGGCATAATGCTACTAAACATCCAGAAGAAATGGGTATGCGTGGTCGTGCTGACCTTAAGCAAGCTAAGATTGAAGACATGGAGATCTTAGATGAAATAGCTGAAGGTTGGAGAACTAATGGTGAGAAAGGCAAATTAGCAATGTATAATGTTGCTAAAGGTTTAACCTGGTGGAACAACCAATCTTGGACAAAGATGGGTACATCTGCTCTATATGCAATGGATGGATTCTTAAATTCATTTATGGCTAGCCTTATGTCACGTGCTAGAGCCTATGATACAGTACTAGAAAATACTAAAGGTGCTATAGATTGGGATAAAATGAATCAAATGCAACGCGATCTTTATTCAGAAGCATTTGATAAGAATGGAGTATTGACTAATAAAGCTGCTAAAGAGGCTTCAAAGGAATTTGCTTTGAACTTAGACAATAAAGTTGTACAAAAGTTTGATGATTTCTTAGAGCACTTCCCAGCTGCTAGGGGTTTATTCCTATTCCCACGTACAGGTATTAACGCTTTAGAACTTTCTTGGTCATTTATGCCTGGTAGTTCATTAGCACCAGCACTTACTAGAGCAAAGAGAGTACTTAGTGCTTCTACTGATGCTCAGAAAATGGAGGTATTAATAGAACATGGTTTAGATGTAAGTGGTCAGAGCACTCAAGCTGCTTGGAATGCTTTAAGAAATGAGTATATTGGTCGCCAGATTATGGGTAGTTCTGTAATTATGGGTGCTGGTATGCTAGCTTTAGAAGGCAGTTTAACAGGTAATGGTCCACAAGACGGTGCTGAGAAGAGACGTATGATGGAAATGGGCTGGCAACCTCAGTCTATTAGAAACCCATTAACAGGTCAATGGCATAGTTATAGAGGATTTGAACCATTCGATAAAATGTTAGGTTTAACTGCTGATATAGTATATCAATCTAATCGTGTTGATCAAGCTGTTACAGAAGATATGTTCAGAAAAGCAGCTTATGCTATTAGCATGAACCTTACTAACAGTACATTCCTTAGTGGAATGAATCCTGTTGCAGGTTTAATATCAGGTGATCCTGGTGCATGGAATAGATTTACTGCTCAACAAGTTGATCAAGTCGTTATACCATTTAGAGGTATTAGAAGTATTCTCAATAATGCTATTACACCACAGCTGAAAGATGTTGAAAACGACTTCTGGGCTTATATGAAGAACGCTAATAAGTTCTTATTTAGTGGTAATGAGCAGCTTCAGAACTTGATGGATGTCTATACTGGTAAACCTATTAAGTACTTTGATCCATTCACAGCTGCATTTAATGCTACGCTACCAATCTTTAAACAGAATGGTAATGGAGAATCATGGAGAGAGTGGTTACTAGCTACAGGATGGGATGGCTTACAGAATCCTAGAAGAAATAAAATAACTAAACAACCTTTAACTACACAAGAAAGGTACTTCATCAATAACTGGATAGCTAAGAATGCTGATCTTAAAGGTCAAATAATCAAGCTAATGCACGAAGATGATGGTTACTGGACTAAAGAATTAAGAAAATATGCTAAAGAAAGAGGTTTAAAGAGTCAAGCTGAGATGCCTATTAAAGAGTTCTTCTTACATAGAGAACTAGATAGAATTCATGATGATGCATTTGATGCTGCATGGGATGCATTAGAAGCTAGAAACTTTAAGTTTACTGCTTTAGGAAGAGAAGTAGAATATAGGAATTGGCAATTACAACGTGGTCGTGTTAAAGATGCCAAGGACGTTAATGACAATGTAAACCGTTTACTGAGGAATACTCGTAACAAATAAGCATTATGGCTACAACTTCAAATACATATACGGCAAACGGTTCCACCGTCGATTTTGCTTTCACATTTCCATATCAAAATAGTACCGACATTAAAGTTAGTGTCGATGAAGTGGTTCAATCACTTACAACTCATTACACCTTACATAATGCAACAACAATCCGCTTTGGTACAGCACCTGGTAGCGGTAAAAAAGTAAAAGTATATAGAGATACAGATAGTTCTAAACTTGCTGCAACCTTCTACCCAGGTTCAGCAATTAGATCCAGTGATCTCAATGACAACTATACACAAAATCTATACGTTACTCAAGAAGCAGAAAATGATTCCACTGAAGCTCTTGGTAACTCTAGGGTTCTTGAAAGTGGTGCTTACGTTTCTGCTATTACAAAAGCTGCTTCCGCTGTAACGACTGCTAATACTGCTAATACAACAGCAGGAAACGCGGTAACTACAGCGAACTCAGCTAATAGTACAGCAGCTTCAGCAAACACAACTGCAGGAAACGCTGTTACTACAGCCAACGCAGCCACCGCAACAGCTAACACTGCCTCCACCAATGCTACAAATGCAGTTAATACAGCAAATACAGCGTCTAGTAACGCAACAAGTGCAGTCACCACAGCAAACGGAGCTGATACAAAATCAGACACAGCTGTTGCGACGGCAAACACAGCTTCGACGAACGCTACGAACGCTGTATCAACAGCCAATACAGCAAACTCCACTGCCTCAACAGCTAATAGTACAGCTAACACGGCTTCAACTAATGCTACTAACGCTGTAAATACTGCTAATGCAGCTAGTGCTGCTGTGGCTGCAGCGGTGCTTTATACACCAAAATCTAATAAAGCTGCCTTAGTAGCAACAGAACCTACTGAAGATGGGTATTATGAGATAGCAGATTCAAGTGATTTAGTAAATGCTACTTGGACTACTAACTCAGTTAACTATACATTAAGTAGTATACCTGCTACCTTCCAAGGAAGTGCAGGTCTGACAGTACGTGTGTCTTATACTCACTCTAGTAAAACCTATGCTTATGCTAGTTACTTTGCTAATGATCCAGAAGAAAGATATATTTCAGATACTAGAACCTTTGGCCCTACAGTGACTTATATAGTTAAAGTAGCTACAAAGACTTCTCAACATAGATATAACGGAAGTGGGCATTCTAGTGGTTTTACTCTAGATGCTCAACAAGCACCGTTCTTGGAACTTAACCCAGGAATGACTTATAAATTTGATCAGGCAGATAGTTCTAACTCTGGTCATCCCCTTGTCTTCTATCAAGAGGCAGATAAAACTACAGGTTATTCAACAGGAGTAACTACTAATGGTACACCTGGTTCTGCAGGTGCATATACTCAGATAGTTACATCTGATACTAACCCTACAATTTTACACTACCAGTGCTCAGCTCATTCTTTAATGGGTAATTGTATGCAGATGAATACTGCATTCGATAGAACAGCACACCAAATAATAGATGCTGGTAACTTCGATACTTCATCAAGTACAGCAGCACTTTCAAACACTTATGATGGAGGCGATTTCGACAGCTAATGGGAACACCAACAACTAGAACACCTGTGCGTATAGCACGGGGTACATACTCAAATTTAAATACAAATAAAGCAGACATTCTTGAAGGTGAAGTATGTTATGCTCATGATCAAAATAAATTATATGTTAAAGAAGGTTCAAATCTTGAATCAATTCAAATAGATGCTAGCCTATATGCTACATTAGCAGGTTCTACATTTACAGATAATATTGTAGTAGATAACCAGAAAGAACTGAGGTTCGAAGAAGCTACTGGCAATGGTAATAACTATGTAGGATTCGAAGCACCAGCTACTTTAGGTGGTGATCAGATCTGGGTACTCCCTACAGCAGATGGTTCTGCAGGACAGTATCTAAAAACAGATGGAAGTGGTAACCTTGGATGGGGTACTGATGCTACAACTGATGCTACTAAAATGCCTCTCGCAGGCGGTACGTTCACAGGCGATGTAACACTAGATAATCAGAAAGATCTGAGGTTTGAAGAAGCAACAGCTAATGGAGACCATTATGTAGCTCTACAAGCACCTGCTTCTTTAGCAGCTAATGTTACATGGACTCTACCTACAGCTGATTCTTCAGGAACACAAGCTCTTACGTCAAACGGTAGTGGAACTCTTTCATGGGCTACTACAGGAGACGCTACACTAGCTAATGATAATACATGGACAGGTGCTCAACGTGGACAAGTTACTGGTTTAACATCCTCTGCTAATATCACTATTGATATGAGTACGACAAATAACCATTCCGTAACTCTAGCTCATAACACTGCGTTTGAAAATCCTTCTAACCAAGTAGCGGGTCAATCAGGTTCAATCTTTATTACACAAGATGGTACTGGATCTAGAACAGCATCTTGGAAAGCAAACTGGAAATGGAAAGGCGGAACCGCACCTACCTTGACAACAACTGCTGCAGCTGTAGATCGGATAGACTACATCATAGCATCTTCTGGTAATATTCATGCGGTGGCAACTCTGGATGTGAAGTAAAATGGCAGTACTAACAAACACGATGTTGCAGGGTACTTCTGCATTTGAGGAGGATGCAGGATTTAAGATAGAAAAGAGTCTTAGGTTTAATGAAGCAGATTCACCTAGCCTTAAGAGAGCCACATCGTTAGGAAATAGGAAGACTTGGACCTGGAGTGGTTGGATAAAAAGAGCTGATGTAGAGACAAGTGGACACGCTTATTTGTTTGGTTCTTGGCAAGATGGTGATAATGCTACAAGGTGTATGTGGGCTACTCAAGATCAGAAATTACAGTTTTATCAAAAGATAGGTGGAACTGTAAAAGCTGATTTCAAAACAAATGCAATTCACAGAGATGCTGGAGCATGGATGCATGTAGTTGTTGCATATGACTCACCTAATGCAGTTGAATCTGAGAGGGTTAAAATATATGTTAACGGTGAAAAGCAAGTTCTTACACAGGCAACTGCTATTCCTCAAAATGCAGAAACTTGGATTAATAAAGCAGGAGAAGATTTTTGGAATGGAGCCCTGAGTGATGGTAGTCATAAATCACTAAAAGGTTATCTAGCCGAAGTACGATTCATTGATGGCCTAGCATTAGCCCCGGCTGCATTCGGATCATTCGATTCAACGGGTGTATGGAATCCGAAAGAATTTGCACTTCCAACTCCTAATCAAAATATTACTTGGTCTAATGGTTTAAGCCATACTGTTGCTGGTAGTGCTGGTACTTGGCACTCGCCTGCAGTTAATGCTTTTAATAGTGATATTAGTTCTTCAGTTGATACCTATCAAGCTGTGACACAACTAGCTAGTGGTAATCAGGAACTCATTTTAACCTGGGTTCCTCCTACTGAATTAGAAAATGTACAGCAGCTACGGGTAAGTCAATATGCTTCTAATACCAATTGGATTTACGTAAGAGTTAATGAAAAAAGCTGGGTCCGTCATGATGCGTTCCCAGGTTGGGTTTCAGCTACTGATGGTGTTTGGATGGATTTTTCTCAACTAATCCCATCTGATAGGAAGATTTCTAAAATTGAATGGAAAAGAACCCCTACAACTACCGGAGATGGAATAAATCTTGGTGTTATTGAAGTAAATGGTGTGGCGCTTATAGACGGCCAAACCGATCCTACTAATGAGGACTGGATTAATCAACCTGGTTTTAGTCATACTAGCAGTTTATCAGCTACAGACGGTGGTTCATTTGGTACAGTAAATGATGCTACTCAGTCAGTAACAAGTGGATGGGGTAATGTTGTAGATGATTGGGTCACTTATACAAGAGTATCTCCTGCAACAGGTGATTTTAAATGGACTGTACCATCTCATATACAAGCTATAAACTGCAGGAAACTGAGATTCTTTATTT
>VTLG01012440.1_pt1 | contig 17182 bp, 21 predicted proteins | sample 4694571 | NCBI WGS metagenome assembly VTLG01 (sample SAMN12604809, study PRJNA352737) | marine metagenome | biome: ENVO:00000447; feature: ENVO:00000209|ENVO:00000569|ENVO:01000036; material: ENVO:00002151; isolation source: viral sequences binned using virsorter ...
TTGAATCAGCAGACCTTAATGGTTACATTAACCCTGCAACGACTTCTGGAACAACTCAAACTCTTAATGGTGTTCAGTTCAGCTGGACAAGTCCAACGCTTGAAGATGTGCCTAGATGGAAAATAGTCAATGCTGGACAAAGCTTTTCTTTAGTAGAGTCGCTTCAAGGTGCTGGTCTTTCAAACGTGACCACAATAAACAGAACAATAACAACTACCACAACCACAGAAACCACCTCTGTCTTTGGACAATAATTTTTTTAATTAGCCCTATAAAAGTTTTAGCAAATACAACAGTAGCTAGTCCTAGTAGTAACGCCCAAGGTGTCGTTAACAATAATGCAACCATGATAACACCATCTTCTTTACCACAAAATAGATACTCTCAGGGAATTGTTTGCACCTCGCCCAGCTTAACTATCACACCATATTTAACAGATGCATGGTCATTTAACCGACCTATAGAAACAGTGACTAAACAAAACATCTATGACGAGGACACAGGCACAATTAAATATATACAAGAAACACCAAGATTTGAAAAAGATAACTACAATCTAAATTATGGTATTTCAATGCAATTCAATATTCCTTTGGGTAATGGTGGGGAACTTTGTAAGAAAGCTGCAAAGGTAAATATTGAAGCTCAAGAATTATTAATATCTAAAACTAAAATGGAAATGGAATTGTATAGGCTCAAGATTTGTGGAGAACAAGCGCGTCTAGGAGTAGTGTTTGTAGACAAGTACCAAGTTAACTGCGATGGCATTAAATTAATAGCCCAACCTAACCAAGTTTTGCCACATACCCATAAAATCAAGCTAAATGACTGATTTACTCCCCCCAGATTGCCCTGTGATGGCCTTGTAATAACCTAGCTATATGTTTGTACCTTTGAAAATGACACCCTAATGCAACTCAACGGGTCAGTCTATTGCTGCTTTAGGGACTTTCATTCTATCTAATTTTTTTTCTTGGTCAATTTTTTACTTATTTGTTTTATTCCACTTTTAGCAATTCCTTGTATTACAGGGACAAGAGCCGCAGACCCACCAGCAACCAAACCAATAGCAGCAGTAGAAACAAGTACCTCAGGCGTACCAATAAATGTTTCTCTAAATGGTACGTCCTCATAAATGGTAATGCACTCTGTTTTGTCTGATGATAACTTGTGGCCAATTACTTTTTCAATACGTCTTGAGTTTCTGTAATCTCCGATTTTCTGCTCTTTCCTACTAGGACATTCTGGGATTACCAATTCTTCTTTTTTATTTTCTGGTGCTTTTGTTTCTGGTAGATCAGTTTCTGGCATTGACGGAGAATCATTTGATATTGGTAAATCTTCAGTTATGACTAATTGGTCTGGCCTGTAGTCCATAGGAAAAAAGCTAGGAAAAACAGTATCACAATCAGTAAATACACCATTAGGATCATCTAACAAAAGTTGTGTATTACCAGTATTTTTTATATCTCTATGCTGATAAGTACAGCCAGCAGTATTTATTTCTAGATTAGTTATTACAGGTAAACTAGGATTAGGATTATATGTTTCAGGAATATAAACCTCTGGGATATTTACTTGTCTGATACCTATTTCTGGTATCTCCATCTATCTTGTAGGACTTGGTGATGGTGGTATAAATTCAGGAACTGTACCGCCTGTCATGTCTGGTAAAGCATTATCTAATACTTTTGGCATCATTCCTTGTACATTATCAAGCACTTCATTCATTACTCTTGCCTTGAACTGTTCACTAGTAACAAAGCGATAAGCGTAGTATGAACCCCCTAGCATTGACAAGGTAAGAAATAGAGACAACAATGAGGCTATCTGGCAAATTTTTTGAAACATGGTTAAAGAAGCAATACTGAAAGCGATTTCTCACAGTTTAATTATATCAATGCTGATAATTATTCCAACTGTAGCTCCCTTATACCTTATTACTTCTTACATGACTAGCAAGATACATCAAAATCAAAAATAAATTTATTTTGCTTTTGCTGGTTCTTCAACATTACATAACTTTTCTAGCTGTTTGACAGCACCTTGATCTTCGAGAATAGGTTGTGTAAGTTGTGTTGCTTCGTTCTGTTTTTCTTTGATTTCTTTTTGTAATAATTTCAATTTTGCAACATTTAAATCTAGTCTAGTTTTTGTTTCTTTCAAAAGTTCTTGTGGAGTAGCCATAGTTCGTTTTTTAGTTTTCCAATATTAATAAAAAATTTTAAACATTGCAACTTTTACCAAGAAACACCAGTTTTTGTTGATGGTGCTTTCTTCTCTGCAATTTGTACAGCAACACCTAATTCTTTTGAAGCGATTTCATCAGAAGTTAAAACAGCTTTTGCCCAAGTTAAAGCCTGTGATTCTGTTATGGAATCATAATCAATAAAAGAACTTGAATCTGGCTCAGCTAAAGCAGAAGCACCATAAACTATTCCTTTGTAAGTTTCAGCATTTTCAGTATCAGGGTTTATAGTTTCACTATCAATCACATACCAATGAACAGTTGTAACAACATTTGATAAACTTCCAACTGTATTAGTTGAGGTAAGACTTTCAACTTTCCAAGTAGCAGCCATGAAAAAACTCTTTTTAATTATTTTAATAGTTAATACTATTTTTGACTAATATTTAGAAACTTTCTGTCTTTGACGTAACATCAGCCATCAATGTGCAAACATAAATAACACCACCATCACCACTTGCAAAATTTATGTCTAGAAAATGAGTATTGGAAGAGTTTGCATTTACTGAGTAAGTTTCACTTCCAACACTTTGAGTCGATATAGTAGTAAAACCCTGTAAGCCTGTTCCTCTATTTTTCATGCAGATAAAATCAATGTAACCACATTTATTTGCAGTTGCATCAAATCTTTGAACCTGTGCCATTACTCTTAATACTGATGAATCCTCTATCCATAATCGACCCATATTAAAAGTTCCTGTTCCTGAACCACTTGCTGTTAATGATGCAAATCTTGAGACTCTATATTGTCGATTTCCAAAATGAAATACATCAGTAGGGGCAACATCTGAAGGTGTCGAGGATTGAGAAACAGTGTTACTCATAGCCCTACATTGAATATCCTGAGAAGATGTAATTCTTATTGTCTCAGTTCCATTAACTACAGCTTTTATATAATCACTAGAATGGTCATATACGATTTGTCCTTGATATTCTCCACCACCAGATGTGGCATCTGAAAAGAAAATACTACCAACACTAGAACTACCAGACCTTATAGTAATTCCACAATTACTAGAATCTGCAACTGTAAAATTATCAGCCAAACCATCACCTTCGGTAGCAGTTCCTACTAGCAACCTTCCTGACGAATCCAATGTCGCTAATAAATTAGCTGAAGAATCTCCAAACAGTAATTTTCCGCTATAAGTAATCGCAGAATCACCAGCAACCGCACCATTAACAAAGTTGTTGCTGCCTGTAGCTCTACCAATGGTGAGCCTTGTTCCAGATCCATCATCAGCTGCGGTGTTTATTCTAATTTGTGGAGCAGTGCCAGTGCTAATAAGTTTTAATTGCGGACTACTATAAGTTAGTTCTGACTCACCCTCTAAAGTATTTGCAGAACCAGAGCCAGTAATAAGTCTGTTATCTGCATTATTATTGATTGTTGTTCCACCAACTCCTGTCAAACCAGAGCCGTCACCAACAAATTTTGTTGCCGTTACTGTTCCTGTACTTGGGTTATATGTGAAATCTCCATCTGATTCAAGACCAACATTACCAGTTGCGGAAGCATCCTCAATAAAAGGAACTAAATTATTTTCATTTGTTGATTCGTTATCAGCAACAGAAACATGATTTGCATTTGTGGCTGTTGTAGCTGTTGTAGCATTTCCAGATAAAGCCCCAGAAAAAGTGGTCGCCGTTACAGTTCCTGTTACTGTAAGACCACCAGAAACTATTTCTGCCTTTGTAGAACCTCCAAGCTGTAATTTTAATGACCCTGTTCCATTATCATTGATAATACTGTCACTTGCATTATGAAATATCTCTAAACCGTCTGAACTTGTACCAAATACAGCCTTAGAATTATCATCAAATATTAAATCATCTTCGCCTTTGTTAAAAACAATATTTGAATTAGCACCTTGAAAAGTAACATCTGCATTGAAATTACTAGCGGAATCAACATCAACACCGCCCGCAAGAGTAAATAAACTTATCCATGCGTCATTAGCACTGTTTCTTATTTTTAAAATATTTGCTGTTGTATCAGCCCACCATTGATACGCATAAGTCGTAGAAGGAGCCGAGGAATTAGAGTTATTACTTACAATCGCAGCGAGAGCCAAATTTAAGTCTGCACGGAAATTCGCACCAGTGGCATTATCTAGAACGTAATCATGTGTAGCCATTTCAACTCAATTTTTCTTTAAGGTTACCATAATTTAAGAGCCACGACCAAAACCAACAGCTGTATATTTGAAATTCCTATCTACAAAACCTGACCCATTTTTTATATCTATTGAAAATCCTGTAGAACTAATAGAAGACAAAGAGAAGAAATCACCTAGTTGTGCGTTTTCTATTACTATTCCAATAGTAGGTAAAGCTGCATCAGCAGCTACACTTGTACCGCTAAATCCCGTAAAAAACTTATCTTGAAAAACTACTGCTTTGGTTGAAGTACCAGAGGCAATTACAGAATTTACAGTTTCAACTCTTCTATTAAGTGTGGCAGTATAACCAAGTTCTTTTAGAAGAATTGTTTGTGCTTTGTCATTTGATGACAAGTTCACTTTAAATTTAAACCCTCTGCCTCTTAATACACCATTCGTAAAGATATTAAAATCACTAAATTCAGCCCCATAACTGCAATTACCACTTGTAGTTTGACTTGCCGCAGCAGTTAATGTAAATGTATTTGCCGTAGGAACTGTTTTGATTTCGTAATTACCATCAACACCGTTACCAGAAGTGAAGTCTACAACAACAAATTTGCCTGCAGAATACCCGTGAGATGATTTAGTAATTGTAATGGTTGTACCAGATTGAGCATAAGTACCAGAGGTTGATAAGGATGGATCAAGAGTTGTTGTTGCTACCAATAAAGAAGCATTAGTTTCAAAAGCTGTTAACTGGTCGATATCATTCCATGTATCTATTAATTCTGTTCTCTGATCTATAAATGAACCAGCATAAAAAGATTCTGTTACAAAATGCCTTGTTAATTTAGTGTCCATAGTAGAACCTAAATCTAAAGGGTTAGCAAACTCATAAGAACCAGTAGAGGCAACATCACCTAAGAAATCTATTTGAGATAAAGTATCTATCAATGCAGTTACCTCATCAATAGTTACTGTTGATGCTAAAGTCAGACCCCCAAGAGTTGAATCAAAAAATGTATTTGTTTTTGTTCCTCCGAATGGTGGTGTGTCTGTATCTTCTCTGTCTGTAAATGCAGTTAATTTTGGTTGTTGATCTGGTGGCGATACTATTACAGATGTTTCACCAGAACTTAAACGGCCTCCATCATCACGGAATTTTAGTATTACCTCACCCGCTATCGCTGGAATTAGAGTTTCAGATATATTACCAGATAAAGCGTTTATTAGATCAACAGAGTTAGTAAAAGTTCCTGTGCCATCTGTAAGATTGCTGTGCCTGACTACCACGTTTCCACCATGAATAACGTCAACATCTGTAGATTTCGAAAATCTAAGTTTTACAAAATCATCGTTATAGGGTTCTATCGTTAAGTTTTGTACATCTGCTGGTAAAGCAGTTTTACCTTGAGCATTGAAAGTAAGGGTTGTTGGAATTGTACTTGGTTCTCCAACTGCGTTATAACTAAAAACTTCAAATTTGTATTCTCCTAATTCAGAATCAAATATTTCAAAAGTAGGTGCGGTAACTCTTTCTGTAATGACATTACCATTGTTGAATTGATATTTAACTGAATATTCTGTAACACCTGAAACTGGCTGCCAGCTTAAAACTAATTTACTTACAGCCCTGTTTCCTAATGCAATAATTAATTCCTCTGCCGATAAGTTACTGGGCGCTGATTTAGGTAGTAATAAAGTTGTTATTTGTGGAACTGTAATAGATGCACCATCTTCAACAAAAGCATATTTACTAGAGTTGTGAAACATCGCATTAATAGTAAAAGTGTTATTTTCTTCAGTGACAGACAGAACTCTGTAGTCCTCAGTTTCTGTGGTTGCTCTAAGTAGTAACCAAACACTAAAAGCTTGAGGAGCAGAGGTAAAAGCACTAGATACAGTGATAACACTTCCTGTTATATCTGAAACTGTTTTTGTCTCCATTGTTCCATCTGTCAAAATTACAGATAATTGATCTCCAGTGCTATGTGATGTAGGTAAATCCTTAGTATTATCAACTGTTATTTGTGTCGTTGTTGCAGTTTTTATTCTTCCTGATCTTCTAGTACCACTACGGACAGGGTCTTGAACAGTTATTATTTGATTCGGCCTAATTAAAGAACCAGCATCAGCTGTAGTTGTAAAAGCAACAGTTTCAGTTTCATTATTTTGTGTGAACAAATGCCATAACCCTGCTCTTCTGGCTTGTGCTTGATTATTACAACCTACTGCCTCAATATTTTTAACAACTACACCATATTTAGATTGATTTGCAGCAGTGTCTTCAACAGTTTCATATTCAAAATTTCTTGTTTCATTACTGAAATATTTGACATTAATAACAGTGTCTTTTGTTCTTTGACTTGCCCCAGTATATACAAAACCATCTTCAGTAATATTGGCATAAGAAAAGAAATAAGTGCTTGTTGTTGGTCTATCTTGGCAAAGAGTTATTACACCATCATCAATGTATAAGCTACCTCTCATAATAGAAGCAATCCTATCTAACAAAGTATATGCGTTTGTACTTCTTTGAATTACAATATTGCAACTAAATCTTGGGGCTGTACCACCCTCGCCATCATTGATCAATTCTGAATTATAGACAGAGGCATTATAAAAAGAATATTTATCGACCTCTGTTTCAGCAACAAAGTCTCCAAAACCAGCAACAGATTCCGTTAGAATGTCATACAAAACCCATGCGGGATCATTGCAATATTCTTTAGTTGTTTTTAAAGTTCCATTAAAATCACCACTAAATGACAAAGAACCATCTGATCTAACAGTTGAGTTATGTGGAATTTTTACAAGACGACCTCTTACCCTATACATTCGCTGTGGGACTGCTCTAAAAATTTCAGCATCAAACCTTATTGCTACATAAGCTGTGTTTAGATAAGTTGGGCTATCAAAGACCAATTCAGTTAAAGTCGTAAATTCAAAAGCATTCGCAAGTTTTGCATCTGAACTGTCAGCAGTTTGTCTAGAAACTTTAACAGTAACTGGGAAATCAGAATCAGCTAAATCTTCAGGAAAAACAATTATATGATCTTTAAAATATGGAGAAGTGCTTTTACCAGTAACTCGACCCCCAGAGGTGTGAATACTACGATCTAAACCAGTTAACAAAGTCTCGGGATTAATTTTTTTTATTAAAGTATTATCTTGTTTTCTTACCTCTATATCGTATTCAACAGTAGTTCCCTTTATATTTCCATCATCTTCAATTTCTTGTAATCTAGGAAAACCAATAGTTACCCTTACACCCTCAGTTGAAGTGTCAGTAATAGTTACAGTTTGAGATTGAGATTGTGTTACTGTAACTCCTACAGTTCTGTCTCTTTCAGTTTCTACAAGTCCTTGTATTTTTGTCTGGTTTGAAGTGCCAAGCCTTGAAAAAAAAGATGGGGCATTAGCTTCACTTGTACCAAAATTGAAATCATTAATATTTGGATCTGTATTACTAGCACCATCTCTTAAAATTTGAGTTCCATTAAGAAATAAATCTTTAAGGCTTGCTATTCGATAAGCAGTTGAGCCGTGAGTTAAACCTGCATCTATGGCAGAGGGAAATCCAGCTATCTGTCCTTCTGAAATGACGTCCACTAGTGTTACAAACTGCCTTGACCCTATATCTCCATCTTTCATGGTGGAGTCAAAGTAAGAGGTGGCAGTCGCACCAAGCTGTTTCATCTCATTCTGGCCAGATTGAGATAAACTGCTTGCTCCTAAATTACTTGGTAAAACCATAATTAACTCTTAAATACTGGGGCAGTGTCAGTACCAGAACTGACAACGATTGAGCCAGTAAACACCTCTCCATAAATTAAAGGTATGCAAACACCACTTCGAGATACGTTTTGAATACCACTAAAAGAAAAGTTAACTCTTGAATCTGTTTCACTAAGTGCAGCAGTTGTGTCGCCAATACTAGGCTGCTGTGGTGGGAATAGCATATTAGTAACACCACTTACGGCCATAGAAATACCTGTACTCAATAAGACACTACCGAGAGTTGCAATAATAGCCACACTAGATGCAGCAGCAGCAGCACCACCTCCAATCAATGCAGCCGCAATCCAAAACCAAGCCCCAGAAACAATAGGAATCATTCTTATTTCACCTTCACTTTTTATTAGTAAATCTTCTTTTGTTTTTATGACATCATTGTTAATAGTTATTCGATACATATTTTGAGCTAGATGTGGTTCAACCTCTGGATAATTACAAGCAATATATTTGTAGACATCTTTAATAGTTTTTACATCAGCATAGTTAACGTGCCAACCAACTAATTCAGCCAACCTTCCGTAAACTTTAATTTTTCTTAAACCTTTTTCATTTTCCCTTCTTTCTCTATCTACAAATTTTTCTTTTGTAAGCATAGGCTTGTGTACTTTTGGTTTTAGTTCTTGCATTTCATTATTTTTTGGGTCAAAAATAAACCAAGATAAACCAAGAAAATCACAATTTTTTATATCTTCCTCAGATGGTGTCAAATCTCCATTAGGGTGTGAATGACAAATGTGTAAAACAGTTCCAGTTTCTTCAGCTTTTGCCCAATCCTCAGGGTCAATCGTAAAACTATTAGCCCCTTCGATAGCAATATTTCTACAAGGATAATATTCCTTTACGCCATCTTTATCAATTACCAGACCACAAGACTCATCTGGTAATGTTTGTTTTGCGTGTGATAAAGCTTGTTCTTCCCAGTAATTCATACAAAAGTACCTACAGATGGAAAATCTTTTCTAGTAATGATTCTTTTAGGGGCTGATCTGTTTTCTAAATCTAAAGCAGAGGCACATTCAAATTCTACAAAATCTTTACTTTCTACAGTTTTTCTATCAATAAAAAATGTCTGATTTTCATATGTATTGTTCGCTGGCGTACCAAATGGATTTGTACCTGATTCAAAATTTGCATTATCCAAAAATTTAAGTAATGTAACTTTTCTAATAAACTTCGCACCATTTAGTCCGTTTTTAGGTGTCGTTAGATTTGCAGAAGTCATCAATGCTGTTACATTTGAAAATAAATTACTAATTCTCACAGTTGGTCTAGGTCTGGTAGTCCTTGTCTGAGCATATTCAAACCCATTAGCTTCTATTGGTATTCTTGTATAACTTGAGCCTTGAAAAACAACATTATAAGTTGTGTTCATGTTGATGCCATTATGAAACCTTTTTACATCACTACTGCCATGCAATGCAGAAACAAGATGTATTTCAAAGAGTTCTATCTTGGCACTAGGATTAGCTTTTTGTAATTCTTCAGTTGGTATTGCCATTAGGGTTCAAAGACCTCCCTAAAAGTACAGTTTAATGTTGCTCTGTTTGCATACGGTATTGTTTTTGACCAAGTTTCACAGACAAAATTTGCTGTACCAGTTTTTGTAACAGTGCAGTTTCCAGAATTTGTTGCACTACTTCCAGCAGTAATTACAAATACATTAGCACTTGTTAATGAGACAACTGAAAAAGTACCATCTGTAGCACTGCCAGAGGTAAAGTCTACAGTTATGGAATCGTTAGCAAATAGTTGATGGTCAGTTACAGTCACAGTTATAGTAGTGCCACTTTGTGAGTAAGTTCCAGTTTTGACAGTAGTTTGATTAGGTGGTGTGTAAGTAAATGATGCTTGATCTAAGGCTCTTTCATTTAAAAAATATTCAATCTCATCGCTTTCCTCCTCTGAAATATTATTGAAAACAAGATTGTAAACTTTGCCATTTTTGTGTGCTGCAATACCTATTAGTTGTCGTTGTTCAAACCCGTCCATAAAGCTTACTCTTTTTATTTTAGGCTGACTTCTTTTTGAGATACCGTAAGCTGGTTGAACTGTCGTTGGAAAAGATGCCATAGTTATGCGTTAGATAAAAGACCGCCAGCACGTTTTTGATTAGCAAGCTCGGTTTGTATAGCTGCTGCTAATACTTTACCAAACTCATTTGCTTGTCCATCATTACCTTGAACTTCAGTGCCAGACGCGTCTACATTTATTGTTACTACATTTGTAGTACCACCGCCACCGCCTAGTTGACTATTTGGAATAACATTGCCGCCCTTTGAACCCATTTGTAGTAATTCGGGTCCACGTTCACCGACTACATAAGCGCCACCAGCAGAGACTCGACCGCCTCTCTCTTTACCACCGCCAAATAATCCACCTAAGAAACCGCCAAAACCCTTACCACCGCTTAAGGCATTACCAATACCGCTTATGGCTTTGTTTAATGCAAGTTTTATTAATTGCTGTTGTAAATTACCTAATACATTTCTCATTGCATCGCCAAAAGATTTAGCACCAGTAATTGCATCTGTAAGGTTATTGACTAAATCATCTTTAACAGATTCTCCAATCTTTTTGAAAGTATCTTGTAATTTTTCAGCCTCCTCTCTTGCTTTTTTTTCTGCTGGGGTAAGCTCTTCAACTTTCTTTTTAATTAGTCCAGTTGCGTCAACTATTTTGTTTTTAGCGTCTAGCTGTTTGTTGTTCTCATCAGTTATAGTTTTTTCAATACCAGAAAACTCAAGCACACCTTCTTTTAATCTGTCTAAATTTTCCTGTGCACCTTTTAAAAAGTTTTTACCAAATTCTTTTACACCTTTGATTTTTAAATCTATTTCAGGTAATTCAACGCCTCCAAGTAATTTTCTAAGTGGTTCTGGTATAAGATTTACAATTTTTTCAAATGCTTGTCTAAAGAAATCCACAATACCTTGAGCTAAGTTACCGACTTTTTCTCTAACTCCATTGACAAAACCAGCAACAACTTTAATTGAGTTGCCGATAACACCACCAATTACTTTACCGATAAAAACTGCTCTATCTGAAGCCTCTGTTATGGCTTCTTTTATTCCAATCCAACCTTGTTCAAGACTAAATAAAGCATTAGTTCCATCTATTCCAAGTGACTCTCCTATTATCTTTCCTATTTGACCTACGGCGGCACTAACGGCTCTAACTGGTGCTAGGACTATTTTGAATGCAGAACCTAAAGCTTCAACTGTAACTGCGGCTATTTTAAGAGATTCTCTTAATACAATTCCAATTTCTGATCCTTCAGTAGTTAGATTTGTAAATGCAGTACCTAATCTTGTAAGTTGTCCTTGTATAGTGTTCTGTGCTTCAAATGCAGCCTTAGCAGCCACTCCCTGTGCGTTAGCTTGATTCTCTAGGTTTTTATTAAACGTTACCAACTGGTCATTTAACAAAGGCAAGATTGCAGTCCTAGCCTCGACAGAACCAAACAATAATGCTAGTGTTTCTTCACTTGCACCACCTTTTTCTACAACTTCTGCTAATACGCCGCTAAGTCCTTTTGTCTTTAAAGCAGTAGCACTAAAATCTATTCCAAGTTTTTCAGCCGCTTTTGCAGCTTCACTTGTCGGTTTTTGTATTGAAGCAATAACTTGTCGTAGTCCAGCAAAGGTTGATTCAACTGGAACACCAGTAGCAGTGACAGTAGATATTGCAGCGTTAAGTTCATCTATGCTTACACCAGCACCAGCCGCTATAGGTGCAAGTCGACCTATCTGTTGTGCATATTGATCTACAACAATTTTACCATCATTTTGAGTCTGAATAAATCCATCAATTAACTTTGCGGCTTTGTCCGATTCCAGACCATAAGCATTCAAAACAGAGGTAGTAGCATCAGCTACAGTAGCTAATTCTGAAAATCCACCAGTAGCACCTAATTGTGATGCCTTTAATACATCCGAAAGTTCTGCGACTTCTCCAAAACCAGCAGACGCTACATCATAAGAAGCGGATAACAAAGCAAGTTGTGAGACTTGACCACTAAGCTCATTTGATAGACTTGCCAGTTTAGGTTTTAAGGTATCAACGTCTACCCCAAGAGTTTTTACCTTTGCGCTTGCAAAATCAGAAGCAGCTAAATTTTGAAAAACCTTGCCAAGTGCAGCAACAGCAGTAGTAATTCCAAAAATAAAACCTAATGACGCTTTAATTGCATTTCCTAAAACTGCTACCCCACCACCAGCCGCTTTAGCCCCTGCTCCTGTAGCTCTTAAACCTTGTGGGAATCCTACTAAACTTTTATTCGCATCTCTTAATCTTCCACTAGAACCCGTGATTGTTGTATTAAATTTCTTTGCCTGTGCATCAACATTCTTTAACGCTGTGACAGCTTGTGTGGCATTAACTCTAAGTTCTACATTAGAAACTGCCACGACTAAACAATAACTCCTTTAACTATATCTTGATTTGCGCTTGATTGCATCTGCTTCTTTTTTTTCTCTATCATACTTTAATTCATAATATCCAGCAAAAAATACTAACTCTTCCTCAGTGAGTTGTGATCTTAATTCACTAACTGTCTTACCTAGTTCTGTTGCAAGGAAAAACTCAAAATTTAACCAGTTATCCCCCTTTAGGATTCCTTTGCGTTTTCAATCGTTGCGTTTTGATTTACACCAAATAAAAACAATTCAATCTCATTTAATACATTTTCTGGTAACTCATTTTGTAAATTAGCAAAATCTGCTGGGTGGAAAGCTTTAGTACCATCTTCTTTTTCTGCCAACTGACAAAGCATATGTGTAGAAACAATTAATGGATCATCACTACCAGCCCTTTGCGTTGCTCTGGCTCTGTCAGCCCTTGTAATAGCCTTGAAATATAAACTGACCACAACATTACCATTATCATCTGTAACGTCAAATTTGCGCCTTTTAGAAAGGTCAAACGACTCTTTTAAAAGGTCGAGGGTTCTTTTTTCTGCCATAAATTAAGTGCGAGATAATCTTAATTTACTATATAGCTGAAGTTATTGCACCAGTAGTAATAAACGAAATATTTATTAGCTGTGTTTCTCCAAGTGTTGCACCATATTCAGCACTTGTAATTATGCCAGAAAAACTAATTTTTTTCGCAGCAGTAGCAGAATCAGGGAACAATTCAAACAATGCGTCACCAGCGTCACCAGTTACAAGAACATCATCAATAAACGCTTGATAATCTGCGTTTCCTGCTGGGTCGTAAATAAGTTCTGCTGATCCTTCACCAGCTATAAGACCACCAATAAAAGTCTTTGATGTATTTCCTTGAACTGTAGTTTCTAAGGTATCTTTTGAAATAGATAATGACCAAGATCTAGTTCCTGATACATCGGCTTCAGTACCAGCCGCGTTATGAAACATAACCTTGCCTACATCACCCTTAATAGCTGCCATGACAAAAAAAAGAAAGATTTACAAATATATTAACTCTTTTCAGCGTTTTTTACATCTTTTTTCAAAACTTGTTGACTCTCATAGTATTTTCTACATTCAGGATCCCAGTACGCGGCCTCTCTTCTGCCCTTAATATGTTCGATAGCGTCTAGCATTTCCTCTGTGATTTCAAGTTTTGACATAATTAGAGATCCTCATAAATAGAAAATGTTACTCTTATTTGAGTTTGAAACTTACCTTGCGGACTAGATGTAAGTATTTCTGGACCCACAGGTGCATCAAAAATAACACTTGATACTGTAATTCTATTGTATAAGTCCCTAAGTCTTTTGCAAATTGTAAAGTTTGACCCTGCGCCTAGTCCTTCTTCTGTAAAAACATTCAATAAAACTAAGCCACTTATCAAATTATCTGAATCAGTAGCGCCACCCTGAGTTAGATAAGTGTTCGTACCAAAGCTTGTAATGCACTGTACAAAGGTATCTTCAGCAGTAGAGTCAAACGTCATATTGTTAAAAACAACAGGAATGGCGGGGCTGCTGGCTAGTTCTGTTGCCAATCTAGCCTCTATTGTTGATCGAACTGTATTTAAATCTGTAGCCGCCATCAGATACTCCTTTTGATCTTGCTATATTCTCCGTCAGCCCAAGTTTGTAGTTCTTTCGCAATTAGTTCTGGATAACCAGCCTGTGTATTCTGTCTTGTCCTATAAACATCACCCCAAGATGGTGGTAAATTTTCTCCAAAACAAACTGGCTCTGCATAAGGCAAGTTGTTTGATACAGTACCACTGAACTTCTTTATTTGTGTTTGCCAAGCATTTCTAAGAGAGCCTCCTACACCTTTTTCATTTGCTCTAGGCTCAAATACTGGTGTTGCTTTTTTTACTCTAGCTGTCCATTCTAAAGTTGTTGCTTGTACCAAAATTTCTACAGATTCCTCCATTACCTTTGGGATTTGCAAGATAGAAATTTGTCTGGCCATATTACCTCAAGATTAGATCAAAACTAACTGGTGTATTATTCTGTTCATTCACAATAACTTGAATAATTTTAAATTCTACGCTACTTATAACCACTCTGTCCTTTGTTGTGGGTGCAAATGTAAGATCACCAGCAGATATAGTTAGCAACTTGTCTTGTGATTCAATCAAATCGTTTACCTGATTCTTTGAAACATTACTTAATGCACCTTTGATAGTCGTATCAGATGTAGACTCTGTTATAGCTCCAGTAGTGGTATTGTATGCCCCAGCTGTTACCTGTCTGATAGTCACATCACCACCAAGTTTTTTTAATGAAGCGCTGGCAGCTTTTTTTAGTGCTTTAGCAAGACTCATAAGAAATAAGCAATAACTTGACCACTTGCAAGAGTGATGCTTGTAATAACACCACAAACTTCAGATGAAGCTTTCATTGTGATGCCGTTAATAGTAGCTGATCCATTTTCTGTAATATTTTCTGCTACAAAAGTTGCTTCTGCATCTGTTAAGCAATGCACTTTACCAAATCTGCCTGTATGTGCAGCCGTATCGGTAATAATAATTGCAGCTGGATACTCATAGCCGTAACCCATTTTCATGACCTCTTGATTGATAAGTTTGCTCTTCCACCTATTCTAATACCCATTAAGTAGTGGTCAACGATTGGTGGAATACGATCAACCCCAACAGCTCCATAAAATCTAGGAGTTACATTTATATTACCAATACTTACAGCGGCGAAATCTTCCAAGCCACTTAGTTCTAATCCGTTCCTATTGTTGTTAAGATAAACAGCCAAAATTACTTGAGCGTGTTTTACCCTATCTGGTATTTCTGTGTCGAGGTAATAATCTGCAACTAATCTGTTAGGAAATGATAAACCATACAAGTTTGTATAAGTATCTGGTTTCCTTACTCCCGATCTAGGCCACTCTAAAGCTTGGGTATCAGCTACCCTCGCCCCTAAAAACTTTTCTCTATCAATTCTTTGGGCTGCTGTAAATAAAGCACGATTCTTATTGTCGTTGCTTGAGCCGTCCCATGCGGCAGCATCATCACTAAGAACTAATCCTTCAATAAAAGAATTTGCATCAGCAAGAGTTATATAAGTGTTTGCGTTAGCACCGCCAACAGTAGCATCAAGAGTTATCGCCATTTAGTTTTACCTTTTTGGGCTTTGGTTTAGTTTTTGGCTTTTCAATAGTGGGAGTGAGTGAAGCCGCCTTTGCAGCAGCTTCATTCCTCTCTCTCATACGCCTAAATGCGTACATAGCCATTAGCTTGATGCACCTTTAAGAGCAACAAAGTTAATAACGATTGCTTGGCTTAAGTTACCAGCAGATACATTAGAAACTGTTACTGCAAATGATCCAGCAGCAATACTATTAGCGTTCACAAGATATGAACCAGCAGTACCAGCAGAACCATGACAAGCTACAACAACGTCTGTTGCTGCAATCTTGCTATTAGTTACTGTGAAAGTTACCTCTGTGCCAGCGTCAAGCTGTGCAGCGTGCATAGTAATTTGTCCAGACTCTGTATTTAGAGTTACACCTGTGGATTTGGAAGTACCTTGTGTTACAGTACCGCCATTTGTTGTACCGACTAAAGAGCCAGCAGTTACTTCAAATAATGAAGGCATAATTAATTACCTCTAATCTTGGTTAGATACGTTGGTAGCACGAACAATTCCTATGTTCTTAGTCTCATACACTTTCGACCATGAACCAACTGTCTCCAATACACTTCTGTTTGGATTGACTGTTGATACTGCGTACTTAAGACCTACAGGGTGGTAGATGTAATGAAGATCTACTGCCATTGCTTCTTCTAAAGCAAGTATATCTCTATCAGTTTGTGTTCTGATTGGTGCTTGCTCCCCTGTCACTACTGCCCCTTGTGTAAAGAAGAAAGTAGAGTATTCAGTTGAAGCGCCAGAGCCTGTTGTTGGTATATCGTCAGAAACGATAACGCGTAAACCCATGAAAGTGCTTACAGTATTGGGTCCATCAAATGCTCTTGTTGTGCTACCACCTGTGGCATCTCCGTCTGGAGCGCCTGTATTATCGTAGATACGATCAATAGCATTTCTCTCAACCAAGTCATAAAAGACTTTTGAATGCATTGCAATAGCTGTAAGCTTACCACCTTGATCGCCTAGTAAAGCTTGTGCTTTAGCAACGTGTCTTGGGCTAAGTACTGTTGGGCTATCGCCTGATTCAGAATCAATCGTTAGATCAAACAAAGCTGAACTACTAGAGTTAGCGTTGATAGAACCAAATGCACCAGTTAAGCAAGAATATAAATCTTTCTGCTTTTGGTTGTTGACGTATGCCGCCATCTTCTGAGCAATAGCAGCCATTGGATCAACACCGCCACCAACTGCAAGTGCAGCTAAGTCACGTGAACTGAATGCACGACCTCTATGAAGTACAGCTGCAATTTGGTTATCAGCTGTAATCTTTGCTGGTGTTAATGATGTTGAGTCTGATAAAACCTCAAAATCTCCAGTTAAGTTAGCTTTGTAGAAAGGTATCTTTACAAAGTCTCCGCCCCTTTCTGCGGATAGATTCAATTCTGCCAAAGGTTGCACTACCCCACTCTGTAGGAAGCTGTCAGTTTGAGTTGTAGCTTCGATTAA
>VTLG01015068.1_pt1 | contig 17182 bp, 24 predicted proteins | sample 4694571 | NCBI WGS metagenome assembly VTLG01 (sample SAMN12604809, study PRJNA352737) | marine metagenome | biome: ENVO:00000447; feature: ENVO:00000209|ENVO:00000569|ENVO:01000036; material: ENVO:00002151; isolation source: viral sequences binned using virsorter ...
CTAATGTAATTTCATCTTTATTATGAGATACTTTTGTTATTACCCCTGAAAATACTATTGGACAGCCACTCTCTGTATCAAAATCTGTGCTAGGAATATCGTTATCCCCTGCATTAGGCAACTGTATAGTTGTGCAAGATTGAGACTTATAGTATATAGATACTACTAAATTAGTTAATGGAATAAATGCTACTGATAACCTAGAATCGTTGTTGTATTCTATATTGCTCAACTTTAATGTAACTGAGGAGGTTTGATATTTGCCTGTATCTAAATTAACTTTTTGTTTAATGCTAGGAATTTGTAGAAGTAAAGGTTTGAAATAATTTCCATCAACTTCTATGTTGTTTGTAGATAAAAATTCATAAAAATGCTCTGATATAACGGGGTTAAAGTTTTCTATAACAACAAGTGGTATAATTTGTGTATTCTTGCTTAATGTGTCTTTTTTAAAAGCTTCTGATACTAACACTATGATACTCCTATATCAGCACCTCTACGGATTGCATCTTTGATTTGTGGTATCGCCTCATTTTCTATAAAGTCTTGGCTCATCACATTACCTGTAAAAGTAACATTGACTGCACCTCCACCACCTTGATTCATTCTGTTTAAATTCTCTACACCTATAGCATCTACTGCATTACGACTCATAACAAATTCGCCTCGTTCTGCTTCAATCATAGTTCCACCTTGCGAGTGTCGTCTTCCACCAACCACTCCACCTTGTTCAAAATTTTCTAATCCACCTGCTAGTGTATTTACTCCGCCTTGGAATATAGAGCCGACTACTGCACCTGCAGAAGCTGCTAAAGGAATACCTAACCATCCAAGTTTTGCAAAAGCATCTTCCATTAAATCTGCAACAGCAACAGCTAATCTAGCTTTTAATACTGCACCTGCGGTTTTAACTGCTGATGCTCCAATGTGTTCATTAGCATTTGCAGACTTAATAGCTCTTTCTGTAATAAGTTGTATTTCAGTTCTTTTTTCTTTATTTCCTTTTACTTCTACTTTGTTAAGTTTAGCTTTTTTATCAATCAACATTGCATAAACTGCAGCTAATTTTTCTGTCATTCCAAGCTCTGTAGCTATTGCATCTATAGTTGCTAGCTGTGCATCAATCGCATCTATTCTACCTTCCTTTGTTTGCCCATACAATTCATTTAACATTTCAATCTCAGCTCTTTGTGCAAGCATAGCATTAGTTGTATCTTCTATGGCTTCTACATGAGATTCTACAGCAGGAGTATATTGGTCTACAAGAGTTGTTGCCCCTGCCTCAAACAATATTTGCAATCTTCTTTCTTCTTCGCTAAGTTTTTTTAAAGGGTCAAGATAACCTTCTAAAGCATCTTTCCCTGTTAAAAAGGCAAAAGTAGAAGCAATTATAGCTCCTCCTAAAAGTAGCCAACTGCTATATATTGCAGCAAGAACCACACCAACTCCTGCTAATATTTCTGAAAAAGATGTAAATAATAATCCTGCAGCAACAACAAATCCACCTACTTTTAAAATAACTTCTCCTAAGAGTTTAAAAGTTCTAATAAACCTATCAATTCTCTCATCTGTAATTAAATCTACAAATTTAGTCGTGTTATCTATAAGAGGCTTAAAAGCATTTGCTGCATCACCTATTCGTCCTTGTAAGTTTTCTGCTGCCGCATCAAGTTGTTGAAAAGAAGTTCTAGTAGTATTTGTTTCTTCGTTTAAAGTAGAAACCTTTTGCCTTGCTGATTCCATCGTAGCAGTTAAAAATGCTTGTTTTTTTTCTGAATCAGTTAATTCATCTTTATTTTTTCCTAAAGTTTGTGCATAGGACTCATAAGCTTCTTCTGACTTAACAATAATACCAATATTATCCAACATTAAACGAGATTGGCGACCAATACCTGTAATAAGTGATTCTACAGACATTCTAGTATCTTTACCTAAAGCATTACCTAACCTTTGTGCAATGTCAAACATTTCAGCCATCTCATCGGAATTTTTACTTACTCCAAGAATCATAGCATTGTTTGCTTGTTGGAACAAGTCAAAATCTGACATTGTGTTATTGGTTGCACCTCTAAGCTTATCTATAGCTACTGTAGCATTTTCAGTACCTCCTGCAAGAGTATTGAATGCTGTTTCCATTCCTTTTAGATTAGCAGCCTCTCTAGCCATTTGAGCAATTTGTCTAATACCTAAAGACATAGCAAAAGAAACTAAGAGCATTTTAGAACGGATTGTAGCAAAACTATTAGCTAACTTACTGTTTGTCTCTGTTAGTCTTTGATTTCTAGTGCCTAACACACCTGCACTTTTAGCTGCCTTAGAAGATGCTGTATCTACTTTTTTTACAGAATCAGTTAATTTTTTTTGAACCGTAGAAAGTCGGTTTATAGCTTTTATTAATTCTTCATGACCTGAGGGTTTAAACTTTACTAATATTTGATTTTCAGCCATTCTTTTTAGCCTTTTCTATTTCGGCATTTTCTTTTTTAGCTAATGCCTTTTTAATTATAAAACTTTTATCTATCCATCTTGCAGGGTGCTTTTCAAAGCTACCCTCGTAAGGAGATACTCCAAATTCTTTACAATAGATATATTTTTGAATATCTTTTTGACACTCTTTAGAATACACAATATTCCTACAGGCAAAGAATGGAATCTGAGCATCTACTGAACGAGCAATGTCAAATTCCTTTCCTTCTGCATTGACCTCTTTAGTTTCTTCAATTAAGAGATCAACTATTTGCCAAACATCTTCATCACAAGTAAACTCTCGCTTTTCTCGCTTACCATCAATCAAGACAGGAACTTCAGCCTTATAGGGATAGTTATGATACTGACAGCCTCCACAACCGTCAAAGTGTATGTTTAACTCTAGTCGGAGGCTTTCCCTTCCCCCACCATAATGCTTTCTTGCATTTTTGTAAAGATTTCAACTCTTTCTTCAAATGTGAGGGTTTTTAAAAACTTATCTGATGTATTGCCATTCAATCCCATTCTTAACCACTTAGTAATAGTGCTATTCATCATCTTAACACCTTGGACTTTGCCTTTAGCATCAAATTGATATTCTACACTATCTAGTAGTTCATCTCTCTCATCCAGAGATACATCTTTTAGTTTTAACTTACGACCTGTTTCTAGTTTGATATTCATATATCCTCTTATTTAGTTAATTAACATGCAACTTCTACTAAAGCAGTAGATGAGCCAACCCCTGAGCCTACAGCTTTAACAGATAAATCTAACATCATAATATCACCTTCATTAAATGCAACATTAGTTAAAACTGAAGCAGGCATATTAATGCCAAAATTTGCATCTGTAAGACTAGCATCATTATTAAGTAATGTTATTCCCTTTGAAGCTCCTGTTGATTGGTTGTTTAAAACTTCAAACATATCTTCTGTTTTATCATCATATTTAACTGTAGCATCTAAAGTAGCAGAAAATTCTCCTGCCCTTGCACATAATTCATAGCCATTTGTTGTAGCACCATGAAATGTTGCAGGATTCTCAAGACTTAATGAGAATGAACTCATTAATAAACTATTTACCCCTACTATTTGTCTGTAATCAGGGTCAGTCCAAGAACTCATTAAATAATTTTCTGAAGCTGCTGTGAAAGCTGTATCTACTGTTGTAGCTGCATCAGTTAAATCTTCAACTGTTGAACCTGTTTGGAAAGTAGCTGAAAATTTAATTCTTCCGCCTTCTGTTCCTGTGTCACCATTTAAAGTTAAGCTTGTAACAACACAATCTTTAAAAGACAAGTCAGAATTAGTTCCAAACCCTGATTTAATTACTACAGAAAGAGCAGTTCCTGCCAATGAGCCATCTCCTGTTCCTATTTGTTGTACAGCCTTATTTGACAAAAATGAATAAACACCGCTCGCAGCACCTTCTGCTTCTCCCATAATATTTTCTAAAAGCATATCAAGGGCATTTGTAGTTGCAGTTCCTGATACTGATATTTCTTTAACTGATGTTTTTACATCTTGAAAGAAATCTGTCGCCTGCAATACCCTGCTACCGTTCCTCACATCTAATGCTTGTACGGGGTTTAACGATGGACTTCCTACTGAATCTACATCAAGAGCATGATAAGCATTGCCCCCTGATGCTTCTATTGTGCCAAAAGCATCCTGTTCTGCTATTAATACTTGGAACTCTTTTGGCGAATAAGCTGATGTTGAAATAGCCATAACTATTCTCCTTTATTTTTTTTAGTTTTATTTTTTACTTCTTCTACATAATTCCAAGCTTCTTTTGGCACTCTACCCACAATAACTTGTTTTCCTGAATTAATTTTATCTAATATCGATTGACAAAACCCTTTATCGTTAAAACACCACAATTTAGTTATAGGATTGTCTTTATCTTTTAATTTTATCTTCATATTCCTTCCTATCCTGCATTTCCTAGATGCTGGCATTTCCATGCCCATTGAACTACATAAGTAGACTCATCTTCATCTACATTTAAGTCAGTAGATTCAAACCTGCAATTAAATGCTTTGGTTGAATCTGCTAATGTCATTGACATATTATCATGTATTAATGCCTCTGTCCTTGATACAAATCTTAAAACATGATCTAATGCAGTCTTTTTAACATTCGCACCACCAAACACATAGTAAACATTTATTGTAAACTCTCTAGTCTCTGAACTTACCATGTATTCAGTTAAATCACTACCCTCAGGGTCAAGGCGAATAAACTGTGTTCCTGCATTGCTATCCTCTGCCCCTATATAGATAGGCAAAGTGCCACCATACTCTGTTCTAAGCACACTTCTGAGCTTGTCAAGTATGTTTTTCCAATTATTTGTAAATGTTACTGCCATCTTCTAGTCATCCTTATAGGTTTAAGTGAGCTAGAATCAACTTCTTCTGCAAAGCCTGTTACTTCAATCTCCCATGTATCGTTTACTGCTGCAGTAGAATCAAAATCTGTTCCTGCAAATCTTATTTGTAAACCTCCTGATAAGGTTTGGTAATCTCCATTAATAATTTTAGTAGTAACTACTTGGTTTCCCTCATTCATACCTAGCTTATCACCGTCTTTAACCCATACAGAGTATGTAGCAGTTCCAATAGCACCACCTGTTGTGTCAATTTTTACTTTAATTAAGTCGTAAGTGCCACTCCATCTGCCTCTTGTATCCACAGGGCGAACTGTACCTGTGTAAGTAACATCTCTAATTACCCCTTTAGAGCCATCTGATGTATTCTGCCAAGATAAAGCAGCATTACCATTGTTCATGTCTGTAATGTTTTTCTCTGCTTCTTCCATAAATGAAGTTGCCATCTCAGATGTAGGGTTGTTAGTCTTAATCATAAATGTAGCTGCGATTAATGCAGTTGTTCTTACTATCATATAGTCAAAGCTACCAGACTTATCTTTTAATTGTTCTCTAGGCAAATTAGGGTCAAGGCGAGAATCTAAGTATCTACTAGCATCAGTTCTAAATTGTGTTACCATTGCTGTAAATTCTTCCCCACCTTCCATTAATTTATCTAATGGAGTGTTAGCTGAATAATAATAACATACATCTTCTGCAGAGTTATAAAACCACTCTCCTTCTACATTTAAGTCGGTATGTGCAGATTGAGCCGCTCCTAAATCTTCGCCATCCGCAAATAATTGAGTTACTACACCACTATCGTGAGCAGCATATTTATTGGTTGTTACTTCTACCCATCCATATATAGGAGTCTTTTGGTCAAACTCATCCATCTGAGGAAATACTCTCTTTAATTCTTTATGTGTGCAATATATTGGTGCTGTTGCCATTATTTCCTCCTTTTAGGTTTCATCTTCTTATTCTTCTTTGAGGGTCTACCTCTTTTTTTACCGTATGTTCCTTTACCGTATGGCATAATTTCTCCTTATGAATAGCAAACTATTGTTATTTCAGCATTTTTCATTGGATTCATAGAACGACCTGCTATTAACTTAACCATATTTTCTAGTCCACTTGCTCTTGTTGGTATACCTGCATGAGCCGAACCATAAGCAAATGATGTTTTAAATTCTGCTCTATATGATGCAGTAAAATCAACTATACCTGTATCATAATCAATAGTACCACTCCCAATATCACCTATTAAATTACCATTTCCATCATCTATTAACATATTCTGTGTATTTTTAACTCTCTTACCACTTTCAACATCTGTTATTTTTTCATCAGGGTATCTAGTTGATACTTTTGATTCATGTGCTGCTGTATCAGGAACATTCCCTACATTCCATGGCTCTGTGCCACTTGATGGATCAACCAATGTTATACTATCCCCATCTATCATTTTTTTAGCACTAAATCTTACATCACCATTAACTATTTCTACTTTATAATCTAAATTTGCATCACTAAATGCTGTATTTATTAATGATATAACTTTACCCCATGATACATCTGATGAATCAGTTGTAAATGCAATATCGGCAGTTGTAACTAAGCTATCTGTAATTCTAAATTCATAAGCAGTTGATACTGCTAATCCTGTCGAATCTGTTGATGATACATTTACTCCTAGATTTTGATAACCACCATGTAATGGGAATTGTATTGATGCACTCCCTGCTACTATGCCTCCCGCTACTGCTGTTGCACCTGTACCTCTTGGAACTGCACCACTATCGCCTAATAATTGTCCTCTGAATCTACCATTAGCATCTGTTCTAATATTTGTTCCACTATCATCTTCTGTACCTTTATCATGTAAATGACTACCTGCATATATAAACACATCTGTATTATTAGGAATTGTTTGTGCTGTATATCCTAATACATTTCTTTCTACTGTTAATGTATCCCCACTAACTGATACTACTTTCATAGCATCTGATGTAGATGTATCAAAGAATATATAGTCACCCTCTCTAAATTTTTCCCCACCATCATCTAATGCTATTGTGGTTGAACTTGAAGTATCTTCCGTATCTGTATCACAAGCCAGATCGCCACCTTTGGAATGAGTTGCATCTAATGTTGCCACTTTGTTTGTTGCTAAATCTAATGATGTTGATGCTCCAAGTGCATTTGAATTTCCATCTGCACCCTCTATCAATCTCATATTGTTAGAAAAAAACATCTCCCCTGCACCTAACATTGTAGATAAAAACATTGCAGGAGTTGCGGCTGTACTATCTGCTGCCCACCCTGCTGATTGTATTTGTATTTCCACACCCGTGCTACCATTATTGTAAATACAAAATGCTTTTGGTGCTCCTGTTGATATTCCTGTTTTAGTAGGACTATCATCATCAGGGCTAAATTGTATTAAATCTGTGAACCCATCAGCATTATTTACATAATATTTAGTAACTGTTTCCTCTGTATAATTTTTATTGTTGGTAAAGGAATTTTTTGTTGCACCTGCCTCTACTGTTAATGTTGTCTTTACATTCGCCATTTCTTTCTCCTATACTAAATGATATTTAATCTTAATGTTTACTGAATAATCAGAATTAACTGAATCTGCCCTAAAAAATGCTAATATTACTTTTCCTGCCGCCACACTATTACTATCTACCGTCCAAGCACTTAAATAAGCCTGCTCATTACCTGCATTGGTCACATCATCATTATGAGCTAATAATGTTCCACTTGCCAAAGCAGATGTTGAACCACTATTAAATGTGTAACTCATAAGATGCACCCTAGTAGTATCGCCTGTTGCATTGTCTGCACCCTCTATTGAATATACTGCATCTATATAAATATTATCAGCAACATACCACATCATAGGCACTAATTGAGAAGCATATTGGGTATCTGTATCAGCAGTAGTAAATGATGTGTCAGGGTCTGTGCCTGTTCCAAAATCTACATCATTTGTAGCACTACCTCCACCGTTTGCAGACATAAATGGTATAGGGTAATGTGTATTTGCTGCTACATCAGAATAATCAATATAATTAACACCAAAATAAGCATATTGAGTAAGTGCATTAAATTGACCTACTCCTGCTTTGACCGCACTATTAGTAGAGTCTACTGTCAATAATACTGTTCCACCTTTTGCTCTTACACTAAATGCTGTTGTTGTATCGTCATTGTTTGGTATAACTTGAACAACATCATCTGACAATTTTAAAGCAGATTTTGTACCCTCTCCATCAGTTATTACTTCTGCCCCTGTATCTATACCATTAGCATCATCATCTATCCTTAATATTGATTTATATGCACTTGCTATACTTTTTCCTGTTAAACCTGCCATAATATTCCTTTAACTTGTAATATCCCATTTAAAAACTAATGTCATGTTTGAATCGTATGGAGCAGCAGGGGTATCTACTCTAAAAGCATATATTCTGCCCTTAACTAATGCATTAGTTCCACTTGTCATACTACTAAAATTTATTGTAACAGAAGTATCATCTGCTATATCAATAACTGTATCAACCACTCCTGTTACATTTCCTGGATTTTCTTGTCCATCTGATGATTCATATATATCAAATTCCAATGTGCCATCTTGTGCAGTTTCAGACCTAAACATGGCTCTTTCTATCGTACCATTAAATGGTGCAACCATTCCAACATTCTCGTTTCTACCACTTGTTCCTGTTACTTCCCCTGTACCTCCTGTTATTGGCAAATACACTTGTGTTGTTCCTGAATTGTACCAACCAATTACCTTTGTTTCGTATTGATACTTTCCAATACCTACAATGTCTGTTCCTGCATCATCTGTAAATGCTAATTCGTTTGGAGTATCATCTTTAACCCATATTTGACCATGAGAAGAAATTTCATTATTTGCAGAAGATTCCTCTTTGATATGTATACTTCTATTTGACTTAATAGCACCACTCTCACCACTAGGCTGTAAATTTATATGCCTTACAGGCGATAAATCAATATCGGCAGCAGAATTTAAATGTATATCGTTACTAAATTCAATACTACATTCACCATTATTATTTGATTGTATCTTATTAGCATTTAAAGTACCTTCTGTTTTAAGGTTTAATTCACCTGTAACATCTAAATCGCCAACTACTTTCATCTTATCTTTTGATAATTGAATAGAGGTGTCTGTACCATCAGAATCTCTTACAAGTTTTAGATTCTCATCTACTGCATCTGATATTAATAATGGCTTAATCATCAACCCTTAAACCTTTAATGAAACCTGTTACAGCTCCACCTACTACATTATCAAATAGATCAATAAACCAAGGTTCAATAGTGCTGTTCCAAAACTTTCTGGTAACACTCCATTTATTCAAACCTAAAGTTATTGCTTTCCCTAATCCATAAAAAACTGTCTCTACTATATCGCATATAGAATCATTAGGCACTTTTTTTAATACCCATAAAACTATTGCCGCTGTACCACCACCTGCTAATAAACCTGTATTATTACTTATTAATCCTAAAACTGAATCAAACATAAATTACTCCTTTATTTGTTTTTCTAGTTTGTTAATTCTCTTTTCAAGCTCATCAATGCGAATATCTGCATCGTTTGGCTTGTCCATATATTCAATGATTCTCTCCATCTTATCTAGTTTAAATTGCTTTGCAACTAACTTAACTACCTTAGGTAAGACTGCTTTTATAACTAAAGCTGGAATCATTTACTTCCTTTCCATTTAGACAAATCCAACATAGGTAAAGGTTTTTCTATAATATGCACTTTTAATTGGTCATTCTGTATTGCAACTTTGTTGCCGCCTTTAACATAAGGCTCTCCATTCGCAGTTCCGACCTCATAGACAAAAAATATTGTCTTCCACATACCAACCCTAACCACTCTTGCTGGTCTTCCGTCTAGTATAACTACATCATCTGTATTTAAATCTTTTCCTAGGAATACTTTTATTCCCTCGACTAACGATTCAATCGTTGATTTGAACATTAAGAATACGAGTCCTGATATAAAAAGCCAAAGATAATTACCTAACATTCCTTGTAACTCTTTTTGGAGTTGTTCCTCCATCATCTACTCCTAATCTCTACAAAACCAAAATGTTCCCTTTGTAAGCATACAAATGAGATTTAATAATGCTATTGTTAAACCAACCGTTAGTCCTGCTATTCTTAGCCAAATTTCTATATCTAATAATGATACACCTACTCCCCCAAAGGAAGATATTAAGCCTGTCGAGGGATTTCCTATAACTGTTTTTAATGTGTCTATCATACAATTATCCTAAATACTGTCTCGCCTTGTTTTAACTTCTCTGCCGACTTAGCATTGTAACTAGCAAGACTATTGTCTATGTTGTAACCCTCGCTGATAGTATTCTGTAGGTCTACCTTAATTCCGTCTCTGTTGCCATTACTGTAAAAAATATAACAATTCTGTGAAGCTCTACCTGATAAGTTCAATGCTCTTTCTGAATAATCATTAGCTCCCACTAACGATGAACTTCTACTAAAATTGTCTCCGACTCTTGCAGCATGAATATGTCCAAATATAACATAATCTATTCCAACACCTCTCATCTTGTACCTACCTACTATTTGATTGACAGATGTCTCTATTCCGCTTTTAATCGAGCCATTACCGTGCATACATAATAAATTTTGACCTGCTACCTCTACTACCATCTCAAGAGGATCGCCCTCAATAAATTTTACAGCCGAGTCGTTGAATAAATACTCCAAAGTTTTAAATATAGTGTAATCATAATTGTCTGTTGCAATTAAATCACCCCACCCCCAATCCTTCTTAACTCGGCTTTCATTACCAGAAACACTCAATACCGTAACATTGAAATGTTTATTTAAATGAAGGATTCCCTGTTGGAGTATATCTACTGCTAAAAAGGTAGCCTTAGACCGATTGGTCGCCATTGCCAAGAGTTCATCTAACCTTCTATCTGAATTAAGGAGGTCTCCTGTAAGAGCTACTACTATATTTTTTACACCTGCAGTAGAAAAATACTTAATCGCCTTTTCAATAAAGTCTCTTATTCTTTGAGATGCTACAGTAAAGTCATACCTATTATGTTCCATTTCAACTAATTCATTAAAATGAACATCACTAAATTGTATAACCCCTGCCGCTTTACTACTAGAGCGATGTTTAACTGTTAAATCACTTAAATTGTGTTTTTCAAAAAGCTTTTTTAATTCTTCTGCATATTTAGAAACTGCATTTTCGACTCTAACATGTTCACGAAATGCTTTTCTTTCTATGCGATTAAGGTCTTGAGCAGATTGTTTTTGCTTGGCTAACTTTACATTCTCAGTAAGTAATTCAAGCTCATTCTCGTCAGCAATAGGGGCAATAGTCTTAGCATTGCAGACTTTACATTTCCATCTTTGACGATTCTTATAGTCAAAACCTTTTTTTATCAATCCTACATTGTAGCAGAATGGACAAACTATATTATCTCTATTCATATTTGTGTTGTAATTTACTCACAACGGATAGATTATGCAAATCAGAGAGAACGGATGATATCGCTTAATTCCTTGGCTCGATTAGGGGTTTGTTTTGCCCAACGGGAGTCCAATAACTCTGTGGCGGCTAATTTCCATTGAAACATCTGCATAGCATGTAAAGCCTTCTTAAACTTAGATACACCAGACAATCCCATTTGATATGACATCTCAACAATCACCCCTTGAACCTCGTGAGGAACGGAGTCTAGCCAATCAAACTTGTTCCTTACTCTCTTAATTAACTTTTCTAACTTTCTTAGTAAAATTTCTTCAGCCAAATCTTCATCTAATTCTAAATCTTTAATGGCAAAGCCATAACCTATAGTGTCATATCCTTCAGTACACTTATAGACCCTGCTCCTAAACCCTTCGTGATGTTTAATTCTGTTGATTAAATCTTTCACTTCTTTTTACTCCAATCAATCTTGTCGTAATTATCTTTGTACTCTTTATCGTTTTGATAATTAAATCTAGGGAAGCCGCCCTTACCATTTCTGCTAATGCCTAATTGTGAGCCACTAAACTTTTGCACTCCACCTTCTCTAACCTTTTTACTTAAATCTTTCATTTCTTTTTTGCCTTAGGTTTCTTTTTTGCTTTAGGCTTAGGGGTTGATTTAGGTTTTGATTCATAAATACTACTAGGGTCGTGCCTATCTTTAATTTTAACATATCCATTTGCTTTTAATTCAGCAACTTGTTTAATAACATCTCTGTCGTTATCATCTTCTGAAATTCTTTTAATTCTCTTATCTTGCTTATACCATAATTGTGCCATTTTATTTTCCTTTATATTATAATGGGGGTAGCGAACCACCCCCATATAACTTTAAAACAATTAACTATTACGAAGCATTAGTTAATTTATATCCTTTTTTGTTGCTTGCACTATCAATCAACTTAGCACCATATATCATATCAGCAACCACTTTAGTTCCAAGAGCATCAATAGAGTATTCTGCTTGCACTCTTACATCTTGTTGAACTGCACATACAGCAGCAGATTTATGAAAAATTGCTCCTGATATTGCTGTTCCTGCTGTTGCAACTGTATTAGACATATAAACATTAATGCCGAACAGTTTACCTATGAAGCCTTTTGTAGCTCCTTCAGTAAGAACTGTACCGCTACCACTTGCATCTGCTCTCCAAAAATTCTTAGAGATACCTGCATTCGGATCCATAATGTCTGCTGCTAATGTTGGGTTTACAACAAAAGAACAAGCACCGTCCATGTAAGGAACATCATTTTCGCCTAAATTAGCTAATGCAGCTTGAAACTCTGCAGCCAACATTACATCGTCAGTACCAAGAGTAGCACCTTCATTAACACCATCAAGCTCTGCCCATATATCAGCATCTACAGCTCTAGCTAAAGCTTCGCCAAACATTTGGCTATATTTTGCAACTAAATCAGCATTTGATTGTATCATAAGCACATCTTCAAATAACATTGCATTGTATTTATGCTTGTTTATCACTAATTGAGTTACTGTTGAGTGTGTTGCATCATAAGTAACTAATGAATCAACAGCTTTGTCTGATGAAGCGACTAGATCAATTTGTGGTATATTTACAGTATCACCAGCACCTTTAACCATTGATGAATAATCTTCAATCAAGTTTTTAAAGATTGTTCCTCTTTCAAAGTATCTGTAGATACCATCTGACCATAATTCAGGTACAAATTCTAAGTGTGTTGTAGTTGTACTAGCAGCACCTAAAATACTGTCGCCTGTATCTGCACATGGAGAGTTTGCCCATGCACCATGCAAAGCATAATTTGTATATTTTTCGAAATTCATTCGATTTACCTCATTATTTTATCCTCTATCAACTGCTTTCGCCTTCAAGTAGGATTTAATTTTTATTTTTAGCAGAGGCAACAATGTTATCCCAATTAGCTCGTCTATCTCGTTCATCCATTTTAGTCCAATCTTCATTGACCTGTTTGTGATTTGACCTTGGATTCCCAACGACCTCTGGGGCATTCGCCTTGCTAGAGTTAATTTTACTTGTAACATATTCAAGAGTGTCTAGTGGTAAACCCATTAGAGCTTCTCTATCATCTTCAGGATGCTGTTCAATTAATGATACTCTTTTAGCTTCTTCATACTTAGACCATTTCTCAGAATTAGCAGTTAAAGATTTATTTTCAGAAGCGACTTTCTCATACAAAGTCTTAAAATCTTCTTTTTCTTTTAACTTGTCTTCTTCTGCTTTTGCGAGCTCTGATTTAAGTTCAGCTAATTGAGCTTCAGCTTCCTGCGACCTTTTCCTATACTTTTTGCTTTCTGCAATTAATCCACCATTGTCAGTCGAGTCATTGGTAGTTTCTTTTGTAGTTTCCTCACCTACTGTTTCGGTTGCTACTTTGTTTTCTTCGGACATGCTGTCCTCCTATATTTTGTGTTAAAATGTAGGCAAAATGCAATATGTTGCATAATACCATAACTATAACTTAAATTACATTACTTGTATTTTGCAAGTATTTGATGACAAAGCAAACTCAATATAAGCAAAAGTGGTTTGATTTTATGGGATATACTCCTCATAATGGGCAAACAAAGTTGCATTATCCAACTAAGGAGACTGCAAGGTTTTTTGTAATGGTTTGTGGTCGTAGATTTGGGAAGACAACAGCTTCTGCTATGGAAGCTACTTATATTGCTTCTCAACCCAATAAAAGAATATGGATGGTTGGTTTATCCTACGAAAAAGCCGATTTAATGTTTAGAGAAGTTTGGCAAAAGATGGTAGTAGGCAGAGCTAACGATATTATAAGGGCATCTGAAAAAGATAGATACATTAAATTTAAGTGGGGTACTGTAGTAGAAGCAAAGTCTGCAGATAATCCTGATTCTTTAGTTGGTGAAGGTCTTGATTTGTTGATTATAGATGAGTGTGCCAAAGTAAAGAGGCGAATATGGGATATGTATTTATCTCCAACACTATCAGATAGAAAAGGTAAATGTATTTTTATTACCACTCCAGAGGGTTTTAATTGGGTTTACGACTTATTTTTATTAGGCAAAACTGATGATTTATGGGAATCGCATCAAGCTCCTTCGTGGGAGAATAACTTTGCTTTCCCTGATGGAGAGGGTGATTCTTTTCTTCTTGAGAGAAAAAGAAATATGTCTAAGGAGTTGTATGAACAAGAATATGGAAGTCAATTTACATCATTTGAGGGCAGGGTATATCCGTTTGACAGAAATATTGATATGGGGAACTTTTCATATAACCCAAGTCTGCCCACTTTTTGCTCCATTGATTTCGGCTTTAGGCAACCAGCCGTAGGTTGGTTTCAAATATATAGAATTGAAGGTGTATGGCATATAAACATGATAGATGAGATTTTGCATGAGCATAATATTAAGACAGACGAGTTAGTTGAAAAGATTAAAGCTAAACCATATAGTGTTAGGACATATTATGGTGACCCTGCAGGGAATCAAGCTCAAGGGCAGTCAGGATTAGGAGATATAGAAATTTTTAGAAGACATGGTATACAAGTGCATAGTGTAAGAGATAAAGCTTCAAGAAGTATAGCTTCAGGGATTAGCCATGTTAGAGGCTTTATGGAAAATGCACAAGGAGAAAGATTTTTTCATTTAGATAAAAGATGTACAAATATGGCGATAGATTTGGAAAATTATCGTTACCCTGAAGCAAAAGAAGGCAAAGATTTAAAGCCAGAGCCTATAAAAGATGGTAAACACGACCATGGTACTGATATGCTTAGATATTTCTTTGTAAATCAATTTCCAATTAAAAATAGAGACATAAGGATGGTAAAAAGATGACAGTAGAACAAATTATACAAGAATCTATAAAAGAATCGAAACTTCAAATAGAAAAAGCTAGAAGGATGGAGACTAGAAAGCTTCTTGATTATTATACAGGAACAGAGACTGATAGATATATAGGGGAGTATTTTTCTGCTGATGCTTTTAGAGAGATTCCTCTATATAGTGCAAATTTTACTCGAAGATTTGTAAATAAAATGTCAAGAATTTACACAGTAGGTGCTTCTAGGAATATGGGTGAACAATATGCTTATTTGAGTCGTAAAAAAGATGCAAGGATGAAGCATGTAGAAAGAATGACACGATTATGTGGAACAGTTGCGACACAGGTGATTTATAGAGACGATTTGACTACTCCTTGCTTTGATTATCGTCCTGTTTATTATTTTTCAGCACATTTTGATGACAATAACCCTTTTGTTCCTTCTGCTATAACATATCCTATTCTTTCAGGGGTAGATGACCCATCTGTAACGGAAAAATTGCAATATGCTTATTGGGATTCAGAAATATATATACACTACAATGAAGATGGAATGATAGTTAATGAATATGAGCATGGGTATGGAGTTATTCCATTTTTATTCACTCATAAAGAAGAATTAATAGACTCTTTCTTTGTAGAAGGTGCTACAGATGTGATGAGTTGCAATGAACAAGTAAATATTACAATGACTGAGCTGCAGTTAGGTTTAAGATTCCAAATGTTTGGGCAACCATTCATAACAGGATTAAATGGGGATAAAGCTTTGGAAAGAGCAGGTTCTGATACTATATTAGACCTACCTGAAGGTGCTAATTTTGGCATAGTATCTCCGTCAGGCAACATAGAAAGTGTAATAGAGAATGTTAAGTTCCAAATAGACTTAGTAGCTCAAAACAATCACTTGTATGTTCAATTTGCACAAGATGGAGGAGAAACACCATCAGGAATTGCATTGAAAATCAAAGACTTAGAAAGATTTGAAGATTATCAAGACGATTTAGAGCTTTGGAATATGTATGAGCATGACTTATACGAAGTAGAGAAAGCAATGGCAGCATATAATGGTATTACATTGCCTGAAGAACTGAATGTTGATTTTAATGAGCCAGAATATCCGAAGACAGTAAGAGATCAAATAGACTTAGATAATCACAGGCTAGCCAATAACTTAGTAACACAAGGTAAGTTACTTGCAGAATACAATAAAGACTTAACTATAGAGGAAGCAGATGCCATCATCCAAGAAAACAAGCAGAAAAACGAAAAACTCTCGCTCTTTGATAGAGTTCGCCAAGAAACTCAAGGGGCTGAATAAGTTTGATATAAACTTTGAAGGTAATATCGAAAGTATTATAGAAAGCCCAAGAGAATGGGCAGAGTTATTTGCAGAGAAGGTAGTTGTAGAGAATATCCCTCGCTATATGAATGCTAAAGAGCTAGGAAAGGAGTTTGCAGATGAAATTAGAAATAGGAACTAATTTTAAATTTTCTAAACTTGCAAAACGAATAGATAAGCTTACAAACAGACATATAGAGCGAACAAAAACACATATCGTAAATACTGCAAAACGAACTATTGATATGAAAAAATTAAAATCTTTAAGTGCAAAAACTATAGATAACAGAAAAAAAGGTCGTGGTTGGGGAGGTGCAAAAGTAGTTCCTACTTCTGATGACACCCCTTTAAAACATACAGGCAGACTTTATAGAAGCTTAAAATCTACAAAAGAAGGTATTGAGGGTATGGATTATGGTTTAAGACATCAATTTGGTAAAGGAGTTCCTGAGAGGAAGTTTTTACCTATAGATGGAGATAAACAAACACCTGAAGTAGTTAAATTTCAAAAAAAATTAAAACAAAGATTAATAAAAGACATGAATAAGGCACTTAAAAAATAAAATGGCGAGGGAATATGAAAATATTGAAGAAGCTACGGCAAATCTTACAGAAGAAGACGAAAGACTCCTCTTATGGTCAGCAA
>VTLG01016801.1_pt1 | contig 17180 bp, 21 predicted proteins | sample 4694571 | NCBI WGS metagenome assembly VTLG01 (sample SAMN12604809, study PRJNA352737) | marine metagenome | biome: ENVO:00000447; feature: ENVO:00000209|ENVO:00000569|ENVO:01000036; material: ENVO:00002151; isolation source: viral sequences binned using virsorter ...
AGTTGGTGTAGGTGTCGGTGGTCCAAATGCTCAAGTTCTAATTAATAACAACGACGATTTCTCCAGATTCATAATTTTAATCTGGCAATTGTACGCTGGTTTTGCGAACTTGAACAAGGACTTCGTGACTACAGCCTTTACCATTACTGAATGATGAAGGAGGTATCTAACTAATGGCAACTTACAAATCTCAAGCCGGTGCTATTTTGCAACCTGGCAATCAAGTTAATCGTCTCTCATCTTTTAACGATGAAGGCGTATATGGATGGCCTGGAGTAGAAGCTTTTGAACTAATTGGTTACGCAAAAGTATCCAACTTAGCAGCTACTAAAGCTTCCTATAAGACTTTCGATCTAACTGTTCCTTCTCCTGATCGTCGTCCTGACGACCGTGTAAGGAATGACCGCACTACCTTGGTAGTACAAGCAAGTGCTGATCGTCCAGCTTATGTTTATGGAGCTTCTATTTCAATCGGTCTAGACGATCCATCAGGCGGAGTTCCTGCATTCCCTGCTTCCCCAGTGACTGCTGATCTCGGTGCTACTAACACTGAACTTCTCCTTTTAGGTCCAGATAATGGCGGTGCACCTTTCGGTGTTCCAGCTACTCAGGCTAATGGTTTATCTAACGCTACTGCTGCAATCGTTGCATCCAGTACTGCGTATGCTCAAGGACTAGCTAATACAACTAACGGAGATCTACCTTTCTGGACAGTTGTAACTGGTGGTGGTATTACTGCCGCTAACGCAGCGAACTCCATGATGTATAAGGTAACGGCAGATACAACGTTCAAAGTTTATAACATGAACGCTATCACCGATACCACAGCCAATGGCGATGGTGTATATATCAGTCAAGCTGATTCAGATGCAGGTCGCGCCGGATATATTCTCGGTCGCGTTAACTATCTGCGTCCAGCTTATCCTGTTAATTGGAATGATATCCAAGGCTTTATTGATTTTGCCTCTCAAGTAGGCGGAACTGATAGCTAATCAGTAGCACAATAAAGTTAATGTTGGTAATGTATTGGTAGTTCTTTTCAAATTTGAATGTTTTATCAATACAAACCAACAGGCGGGCTAGTTGAAGTTATATCCCAACATGGGGAAGGAATCCTCATGTGTGTAGACGCTAATGATGAGGTTCTCTATGTTGAACAGGAGGACCTCACTCCTCATTTAGATGCGACTAGTGAAAAGATTCGTACTGAAGAAAGATTAACTGAACAGTTAAAATCCGAAGGTGTTAATCCACCTAAACCTACTTCAAAAGAAACTTTTCCTTTAGATACAAGAATAAACTTAAATACAGCAAGTGCTAGGCAAATAGCTGATGCATTACCTGGAGTAGGATTAAAGACAGCTAGAGATATAAAAGATCTTCAAACATCAATGCCTGGTGATAAGTTTCTCAAACTAGACCAACTTAAAACTATTAAACGCGTTGATTGGGATGAGATTATAAGAGAAAATCTTATTCGCGTTGAGTAATGCAACTTGATACTTTCCTCAAATCAAAAATTCGTTGGCACTTAGGGTACAACACAACTTCAATTCCAGCTGGAGATCAAGCAAGACTTGAGGAAGCTTTAGACAATGTTCCAGACTCTTTTTGGTATTCAAAAATAGTTGAACAAATCACGCGTTGTGATGAAGCAGAAAAGCGTACAGATATGACTGGAGGGATGAATAATAATATTACTCCAGCAGGTAGAAAAGAGAATATTGCAGGTGATGTCGATCGTACAATTAGCACAACAGATTTCCGAGATACTTTAAAAACTTGGACATCTATTTATTTGTTTGAGACAGATCGTTTAGCGAATCATTTATATGTTCCTAATTATCGTAATCCAGAACAAGCAAGATATCGTTTTAATAGAGAGGGTGCAGAATTCATACAAGCGCTACCTGGACCTGCTGATACTGCAGTAGGTACCAGGTTAATGCTTAGTGCTAGTTACCGTTAAACTAGAAGTACAGCAGATTAATTATGGCAGTTAATTACTTTCAAGATACAATTTTTAATGTAGGCAGTGCTCTAACAGCGCCTGGAAATGGTACTGCTGTACAAGTTGCTGTCAATAACTTTTTTGCAACTACAAATTATACTTTAGTTGTTAAAGTCGCTAGTAAAAATACTAATGTAGTAATTAGATTAGAAGGAAGTATTGATGGAAGTGAGTGGGTAACTATTCTTGCTAATACAACTATTAGTTCTAATGGAAATACTATTTATACTGTTACAGATACACCACTTAAATGGATAAGGCCAGTATTTGTAAGCGAAGCAGGTGGTACTGATGCAACAGTTACCTTCCACTTAGCAGCTCTATAATATAAGTAAATCTATATATAATAATGGCTAAGGGTAAGATGCCTCCTGCACTTCTTGATTATTTCAAGAAGAAGGCAGAACAGAAAGGTGATAAAGATCCATCTAAGAATCCTGAGGAAGCTAAAGCTAATAGGAAAGAAGCTTTATCTAAAGCCAGAGCAAAGATAGAGCAACGTCAATTTAGTAAAGGCAATGAAAAGAAAGAAGCTAGTAAAGAAAGCTCTGAAGAATCCTGATTTCTACGATGATGCAGAGCTACAATATATGAAGATGTGGTTACGCCACAAAAAACAAGAGAAACAATTAAAAGCAATTATTTCCGAGGCTAAAGTGCAATGAGTTCAACTTCCACCAATAAACAACCGCTCTTAGTCGATAGGCCAGCGACCTCTAGTACACTTTTAACAGTTGCTTCAGGCCAGCTTTTTTCTACAAGTCTGATTCCTACAGCTGTTGGTAATGCTACTAAAGTTTTTGATGTCGATTCTGGTTTAACTGATACCTCTATTAGTGGTGCTTATATTGATGAGATTTGGCTCCGTTATACAAAGGATACAAACATCTATACAGATGCTGCACAGACTACTCCTACAGGCACTTATGCACGTTCAGGAACGAGTCAGGTAGTTACTGCCACTAATCATAATTTAAAAGTAGGACAATACGTATATCTTGATTACACATCAGGTGGTTTAACTGATGAAACGATTCAAGTAAGTGCTGTTACTTCGACAACTTTCACAGGAACAAGTGCTTCATCAGGAACTGCTTCAGGTAATGTCACTATTTATCAACCTATAGATATTTGTTTTTATCTTGTAGATACAGGTACGGTAACTAATACTAATCAATTCTTCCCGTTTTTTATAGCTAATATCGAAAGTCTTTCTGGAAGTCAAACTTGTAGTTTAACTTTAAAAGAAGTACTGCCTTTTATTAACAGCCCTGTAGTACAAGCTGGTACTAACTTTAGTAGTGCTAATAATGAAATAGCTCCTAAGCAAAGAGGAATAATACTTAAGCGTGGACAAGCTTTATACGCAGCTGTCAGCGGTACAACTGCTCTGGCTAATGGTTATTACGTTAATATTCAAGCAGGTTACTATTAAATTTAATGGAGACTTGTTGGGATATTAAAGATGTAGACCGTAGAAATTGGTGTTTTGCCAATCAAATGGCTAATGCTTGGAAAATGAAAGATAGTAATCCAAATGAAGTAGATCCAGATTGGGGACCAATTGTTAATTATCCTTATCCAGGAAGAGCTGATCAACCTTTGAGTATCACTCCTCCTGTGTTAAATAATGCCTAGGAAAAAAGATAATTTTGGTGGGAGTTTTGGTCTTAATTTAATTAGTGATTTTACTAAGACTATTAAGAAAGATGCTTCACTATATGATTTCAAAAATAAAGATGATCCTTATCGTTTTACTCCATTAGATAATACTGTTTCTAGTCGTGTTCGTTTTTACGATTATGATTCATCTTGGGTTCGATGGCGTAGAGGTTATGAATTATATTGTTTAACTCAGACTTTATTTGGAAGTAAGGCAACAGGAAGAAATAGTCGAGGAGACTTCAGGATGTATTGTGCTTTTCAACAATATCCTGGAGTATTTATTCCAGCAAGAGTATTTCTTTTTCCAAGTACTGATACAGAAATTGGCCAACATATGGTTGGTATAAGAGATACAAATAGTTTTAATTTCTATGAGTATGGTTTACCTATAACATCTGTTCGTTATTTAACTACAACTCAGACAGGAACGTATTCTCAATCAGGAACAACAGTCACTGTTATATTAGCTGATCATGGTTATTTTAATAACGATAGTATTTATTTTAATTTCACTTCAGGAGCAGCTACAGATACAACTTCAACAATTACTGTTATTGATGTAAATACTTTTACAGCTACTGTTTCTGCCTCTGCAAATACTGCAGGTAATGTTACTGTTCAGAAAGTTACGACATTTGCAGATCCATTATGGACACAACAAAGAGTTGGTGTCCGTTTCATACCTACTTTTGTTACTCTTACTGATGAGCGTTTAGCTGATCGTATTATTGAACGTGATACTGGATTAACTTCAACTTATTCACGAACTAATACGACTGTTACAGTAACATGTCCGTCAGATCATGGTTTAACTACAGGTAATGAAGTTCTTTTAACAGTTACTTCTGGTACAGCTCAAGATGGATTATTTAAGATAACAGTTACTAGTTCAACGCAATTCACAGTTGAGAATTTTGTTTCAGGAAGTACTAATGGGAATGTAAAAGTTGAACGACGCTTAAGAGGATATAACTATACAAACTATGTAGGTTATACCGTTACAGGTGTAGATCTTGCAAATAATGAAATTTTATTCCAACGAGCTGATAGTTACGGTGCAGTTACAACTAATACTAAAACAAATATAGTTGTTCCTGCTTCTAGAGGATTTCAAGTAGGTAGATATTTAACAACAGAAATTAGATATCAATGTACTTGTACTGACTACATGAGAAGAAAAAATTATAATTTATATAAAAATAGGAGTGATGCAAAGTTTCCTAGTACGAGTGTTGAAGATCTTACAGAAGGTGGAAGAATAGATAAAGATGGTAATGTCATTAATACTAGAGATGATGTTGGAGTCTTTTCAGCATTAGGCTATGTTGTTATTAATAATTTTTATCAATTACCTGAATATGACGATACTGAACCTTATACATATACAAATTTAATGTATTATCAGATGCGATGGTGTAAGCATATTTATGCCGCCATGTGGTCTGTTGTACACGATGAAGGAAATGACACTATAAATATTACAGCTAAATATACTCAAACAGGCGGAGCTAACATAACGATTAATGCGACTGATCATGGATTAGAAGCTAATACTAGAGTTGATATTGAAATAACTAGTGGAAATGTAACTAGTGGTGAGTATGTAATCACTCAAGTTATTGATAAAGATAATTTTTTAATTATTGCTCCTATAACAGCAACTACAGCAGGATACTGTATTGTCCGTAATTTAAGAAATCATCAATATGTTAAATCTTGGCTGTATGAACCTAATGACCAGCCTGCAGGTGAGTCTTTAACTAAATTTTATGAACGTTTTCATAAAGAATTCGAAAAAACTAAAGAACAAGCAGAACGAATGAGAATGATGGGTTATGGCATTCCTTGGAAAGGAGCTCTATCTACTTTTGGTGATGGTAATTTACCAACTGAGGTAGGAGACTATCTTCCTGACTTAATGACTATGATTGCTACGGGTAGTGTTCGTCGTTCTGATGCTGGGTCTTTGGATCGAGATGCACAGGCAAGAAATACGGCTACAACAACCTTGTATATGTTTCAAAAGCTTTTAAATATTCCTATAAATTTACTCAGCGATGTTAAGTTTGGTTTAATTGATAAACCTTTAACTGAATATTTAGATGCTTTTAGATTCGCTCAGATAGATTGTGATTTATATCGTAATGGAACTCCTTTAGATCTAAATCCAGAAAATATAGAATGTGGATCTTATATAAACGGTGTTAGAACCGAAGCACCTATTGTTAATATTGACGCTGGAACCTTCGTTAACGGGTAAATGGCTACACAAATACTAAGACTACGTTCTTCTGTTTTACATGATCGAATTTTTCCAGCAAGATTAGGTGCTGGAGAATTTGCAGTTAATGTTAATCCTAGTGATCCAGGAGTTTATTTTGCAGATAACGCGAATACTCCTGCATTAATTAAAATAGGACCTATAGCTGTAGGTACTACACAACCTAATGCATCACCTACAGGAAATTTAGGTTTATGTAAAGGTGAGAGTTGGTTAGATACGACTAGTACTAATATTTTTAAGATTCATGATGGAACTAACTTCCGTGTAGTTAATGCTGTAGCTTCAACAACTTCTTCTGGATTTCCCTCTAGTCCTGTAGATGGTCAATTACATTTCGTTAAATCAACTGCGAAGTTACATATTTATAACGGTACAACGTCTGCTTGGGTTCAGCTGAATTAAAACTATTAACGTTTGCCTTTATTATTGATCATAAATTCCCAGATACGATCTAATTTTCTATTAACAGATTGTACTTCACGAAGAAAGTCTTGTTTTAAGACATAATCACGTACCATATTATTCTCTAAAGTACTTAAATCTTTTTCAATTTTATAAAAGCGTTGGCTCAATTTTTCATTAAATACGTTTAAGGCTCTACTTAAACCTGCAAAAGCAGCGATACCTGCAGTAATAGCAGCTAAAATAGTTTCAGGAGTCACTCTCTATCTCTGTTCTTATCCTTATTTTAGGATGTGTAACAATTTAGAATTATAATCAAGGTCTAAATACATATGGCAACAGGTTACGAACCGAATATAGAAGGTGCAATAACAGTAATTATTGATCTGTTAGATGCCAATGGCTTTGCAAAGACAAGGCAACCTTATGAACCAAATTATCGTGGTTTAGTTGATGCTCTCATAGATGTAAAAGAAGGTTTTCCTGTCTTTTCACCAACGCGTGTAAGTTTTGATGCAACAGCATTTGAAAACGTTACAGAAGGACAAGCTTTGTATATGAGAACTAGTGATGGTCAAGTAGGTAAAGCTAGTGCTGCTGATGGTGCATTAGAAAATGCAACTGTTATTGGTTTAGCTGATGCTAATACTTCTGCCACAGGTACTTGTAAGGTTGTGATTGCAGGTGTAAAAACGATGCCAAGTACTGTAGATCCTGGTGATGTCTATTATCTAAGTCCGACAACTGCAGGAGCCATTACAACAACACCTCCTTCAGCTTCAGGACAAGCTGTTACACGTGTAGGAGAAGGTGCTACTACAGCAATATTTAGTATACAAATTGAACCTCCTGTGAAGTTAGACTAATGGCTACTGGTGCTACTGATTACATTCCATATGAATCTAATACTAAAGGTTTAGTCGAAACTTTAATAGATTTAAAAACAACTATTGCAGGAAAGCAAGTTTATTCTGTTGCTGGATTTACTGCTCCTGCCTTTGAAAATGTAACACAAGGAGAAGCTTTATATTCGCGTTCTAGTGATGGTAAAGTAGGCAGGGCTATTGCAAATGATACTGTTGATAAAGCTACTTGTATAGGTTTCGCTGAAACAACTAAAGCTACAGGTGAGACTGTTCGTGTTGTCACACACGGGATTCTTTCTAGTTCAGGATTAACTGTTGGAAGTGAATATTTTTTATCAGCAGGAGGAGCTGGAGGAATCACAGCTACAGCACCTACAGGAAGTACACATTTTCTTACTAAAGTAGGACGGGCTTCTAAAACAGCACAATTAATTGTTAAATTAGAAGCACCGATTGTACTAAATTAGAGACGGTAGCTTTGGTAGGATGGTTACAATAAGCGGTTTAATATTAAACTGCCAGAGAAATAAACATGGCAACTAGAAAATCACTTGTACTTGTTAGTGGTCTATTTCAGGAGTTAGACACTTCAGCTGATAAATTAAGTCTTGCAGGTAATACATCAGCTGATCTACCTGAAAATACTAATCTTTACTATACAGATGCAAGAGCACGTGCTTCAGTATCTGTAACGGATAGTGGAGGAGACGGAAGTCTAGCTTATAACAATTCAACTGGAGTTATAACCTATACAGGTCCTTCAGCTTCTGATGTTAGAGCACATATAAGTGTCGCTTCAGGATCAGGTTTAACTTATTCTTCGGGTGAAATAGGAACAAGTTCTATTCCTAATGGTCAACTAGCAAATAGTTCTCTAACTATAGGAAGTAGTTCTGTCTCTTTAGGTGGAACCGCTTCAACTATTGCTGGTCTAACTTCTTTAGCTTCAACAACACTTGTTTCAGGGACAGTTGATGGAGCTAATTCGATATCGCTTGCAAGTGGAAGCATCACTTTTGAAGGATCAAATGCTGACGGGTATGAAATATCTTTAACAGCAGCTAATGCAACAGGTTCAGATAAGACAATTACACTGCCTAATGTTACAGGTACAGTAGCTTTAACTTCAGATATTACTGTTACTGCTTCAAGTAGTACGACTCTTACTAATAAAACAATTGCATTAGGAAGTAATACTGTCTCGGGTACATTAGCTGAATTTAATACAGCTTGTACAGATGGTACTTTTGCAACAACAGCTGGATCTGAAACTTTAACAAATAAAGAACTAACTACTCCTTTGATAGAAGGTCCTACCTTAAAAGGATCTTCAACTTCTGCAGGAAAAATTCTATTTAAAGAAGATACAGATAATGGTACGAATTCAGTAACTTTGATTGGACCTGCAGCAACAGCAGATGTAACACTTACACTACCAGCCGAAACAGGAACTGTATTATCAACTGGAAGCTCAATAGCTAATGCGAATCTAGCAAATAGTGCAGTAACTGTCGGCAGTACTGCTATAGCTCTTGGTAGTTCTGCTACTACATTTACAGGACTTGCTTCAGTTACTTCAACAGCTGTAGTTACTAATGATAGTGGTTTTAGAGTTAGGAATAATTCAGATAATACAAAACAAGTGGCTTTAGATTGTTCAGGTGTTACTGGAAGTACGACACGAACTTTAACGGTTCCTGATAGTAATGGTACTATTTCAACTGAAGGGTTTGCGACTGCAATTGCAGTTGCATTAGGATAGTATTATGGCAACTCAGGTACAATTTAGACGTGGTGATACAGCCACTACACAAAACTTTAAAGGTGCTTTAGGTGAAGTCACTGTCGATACTGGAAAACAAGCCTGTGTTGTTCATGATGGATCAACTACAGGTGGATTTCCTTTACTTAGAGAAGATGGTGCAAATTCAGCATTTGCTGCAGGTTCTTTAAGTAGTTGCGCTTTAAAATTCGCTAATGACGCCAATACAGGCATAATTTGGAACTCTGCAGATAATATATCTTTAGTAACAGGAGGGGCTGCTAGACTTACAATAGATTCATCTGGCACAGCTACTTTTGCAAATAATGTTGCCATTACAGGTAATTTAACTATTAATGGAACATTTGATAATTCAGCCAATCTCGCTCTTATCGTCGCTCTAAGCTAATATGGCAAACACCTTTAAAATAGCAACAAAATCTAGCTTAGTTACTGACGCAGCAACTAATGCTAACGCTAACGTTTTAACTGCAGGAGGAAGTGCAACACTGATTCTCTTGAGTATTTTAGTTTCAAATAAAACAGGATCTAGTGCTGATGTTGATGTTTATCTAGTTACAAATACAGGTGATGACGTTTATTTGATTAAGACAGCTCCTGTACCTGCCGGATCTTCGCTTGAACTAATAAGTGGTAGTAAGGTAATTATGGAATCTAGTGACATACTTAGAGTACGAACGCCGACCGCAAGTGCTTTAGATGTATCTGTCAGTTACTTAGAACAGACTTAATTAAAGGATTAAATTTATGGGACTCACAGTTTCAGGAGATATAGACAACCTCCTTAAGTCTTATAAAGCATTAAATTTAGATAGTTCTGTCATGAATAAAAATGATAGTTCTTGGGAAAATGTTAGAGATAAAAGAGATTATCTATTAAGATCTAGTGACTGGACAGTAACTCCTGGATGTACTGTAGATCAAGCAGCTTGGGCAGCATATAGACAAGTTTTAAGAGATTTACCACAAACATATAAAGGGCAAGATTCAACTAAAGTTGCATGGCCAAAGACGCCTTCTACGTCTGGGCCTAATACAATAGAGTAATAAAATAGAAACTAACAATGCCATATATAGGTAATGATCTTCAAGTTGCTTTTCCAACTTACAAAATTATTGATGACATAAGTTCTGGATTCAATGGAAGTACAACATCGTTTGCTCTCCAGGTTGGTGGTGCTGCTCCTAGTCCTCTACCTATTAATTCACAACAGTGTTTAATTTCGGTTAATGGAACTGTACAGGAACCTGATGATACAGGTAGTGCAGGTTTTAAATTAAGTGCTGGAAACATAGTATTTAGTTCTGCTCCAACTAATGGACATGCTTTCTTTGGAGTCATTCTTGCAGGTGCAGATTATGTAACAGCAGGAAGTTCTCATCCTGATGGTTCAGTATCAGCTCCTTCTATTACTTTTGAAGATGATAAGAACACAGGATTCTTTAGATCTAGTTCTGGAACTACACAATATGCCTCAGATGGAACAAGTACACTTACTCTTGCCGCAGGAGCAACTTTTAATTCAGATGTAACTCTTACGGGTGCAGCTAATAATGTAGTTTGGGATAAATCCGATAATGCACTTGAATTTGCTGACAGTGCTAAAGCAACCTTTGGTGCAGGAGCAGATTTACAAATTTATCATGATGGGAGTAATAGTTATATCGATGATGCAGGTACAGGTAGTTTAATAATTGGAGGAACTGGAGAGGTTTTAGCTAAATTTACTGATGACGGATCTGCCGAGTTATATCACAATAATGTTAAAACTTTTGAGACCAGTGCTACAGGCTGTGCTGTTACAGGAGATATAGCAGTAAGTGGAGCTGCGAGTTGTGCTTTTGCTTCTATTAGTTATGCTGCTACTGTAACTTTAAACTTAGATAATAATAATAATTTCACTATCGGAAATCTCACAGGTGCCATCACTATGGCAAATCCCTCAGCTATGACACCAGGAGCTGGAGGTGTAATTAAATTCGTGCAAGATGGAACAGGAAGTCGTGCAGCTAGTTGGGGATCATACTGGCATTTTCCAGGAGGAGATTCAACTGGTGGTGTACTAAGTACAGCTGCAAACTCTGTAGATATTCTTGCTTATACAGTACTTAGCGCAAGTTCCATTGCTTGCGTTATTCATAAGGCAATCGCAGATTAAAGATGTTAACTAAACCACAAATGTTCTTTGGAGGTACAGAAGCACCTGACGTAGAACGAATTGCTGCCAAATCTTTAAGATTTAATGATCCTGATACTGCTTATTTAAAATGGCAACCTGTATCAGCGGGTAATAGAAAGACATGGACATTAAGTTTTTGGTTAAAGACTTGTCTTGTTATTCCTGGACACATCTTTGGAGCTTGGCTAGATACAAATAATAGAGACAATACTTATCTTTTAACAAATAGTTCACGAATTCAATTCACATTAAATTGGAAAACAGCAGGTAGTTGGCATGTAGATAAATCAAGTAATGATCAATTTAGGGATGCTTCAGCGTGGCAACATATTGTTATTCGTTGGAATACTCCTGATGGAACTGCTTCTGAAAGAGCGAAAGTATGGTCTAATGGTGAGTTACTTACCTGGGGCGGTGGTTATTCAGTAACAGATCCTGGTCAAAATGATGACTCTATTTGGAATGCTGCTTGCCCTCATTACATAGGAGCAGGTCCAGAAAATGATGGAAGTTTACAAAGTACTTATTTAAATGGTTATCTTTCCGATCTCTATTTCATTGATGGAGAAGCTTTAGAGCCTTCGGATTTCACTATGACAAATGGAACAACTGGTCAACTTGTTCCAAAAGAATATACAGGTGATTATGGTCAGAATGGTTTTTATCTACGCTTTTTTGATAGTTCCACTGTTAGTCGAGTAGGTCTTGATTATTCTTCTAATGGACTTCTTTCTAGTGCAACTGGAGCTTTACCTTTCTATAACACTAACAATGACAGTGAAGGTACTGATTTTGGTTTAGTAAAAGGTTCAGGATATCGAACTGACAGTTCTGCAGGAACAACTTCAGGTACTGGATTAGTTTTAGCTATACCAGGTGATGTTCTTACTGATGAACATGACCATGTAAATACAGGAAGTAGTGCAAAAAATGTCGTTAATAATGGAACAACAGCAACTAGTACTGCTGAAGCAAGATTTTATGGAACAGCTATGAGCTTCAATGGAGCTGGTAAATATCTAGAAATTAAAGATGGAAGTGGAAATCCTTATGCTGATTTTGCTTTTGGAACAGGTGATTTCACTGTAGAAGCTTGGGTCTATGCAAACAATTGGGACGAATCATATAATGCCATTTTTAATAATTTTAGAGATGATGATTCAACAACTGGATGGTCGATGTTGATAACAAGTGGTGCAAAGATGCACATAAATCATATGGGTGATTATAACAATGGAACTACGACAATACCAACTAAAAGGTGGGTTCATCTTGCGATGGTTAAAGATGGTTCTGCTAATACAACAACTAGATATATAGATGGTTTTCAAGATGCAACAACGCTAAGTTCTTCTCAAAGTATTACTAATACTAATCAAGGATTATGTATAGGAGGGGCTGGATCGGAATATAACAATAGAGATTTTGATGGTTATATCCAAGATGCAAGAATCTATAAAGGAGTTAAAAAATATACAGCAGCTTTTACACCTCCACGACGTAATAGTTGGGAACCTAATAATATCCATGTTGTTGCTGGTCCTGTCTACAGTGAATCAAGTCGGTTTACTCCACACACTAATGCCTCTGAATATCTCACAAATGTCAATGCCAATATGTTTGATAGCAGTGAGAATACATATGTTTCTTATACAAATGGCAACCAACCTAACAGTGGATTCACATGGTCAGCTAGTGGCCTAAGTTTATCTGGCGCATTAACAGTTAAGACCTACGGAGACGGTGGAAATCCAAGCACAATAACAGTTGTGCATGGAAGCGGAACTGCCACCGTTAGTCATACTTCTGGAACTGGATGGGCCGATCTAGGAAATCTTACTGGGATTGTTTCTATTGATGTAAATAGGCATGACCAGGGTATATGCCATGGCATAAAAATAGGCGGTGTTTTGATTACTGATGGAATGGATGGAGGAGGAACTATTGATGTTCTTAGAGATTCTCCCTCAAATGGTACGGCAAGTGATGAAACAGGAGCAGGAGGGATCGTCCCAGGGAACTACCCAACATTTAATCCGCTTTGGACGGGGCCAAACTATGCATTTACAAATGGTAATTTAGAAGCTTCTAATGGTGGTGGTTGGTATACATATCTAGCAACTCAAGCTATACCAAAAACAGGTAAATATTATTGGGAATGTCGAAGACCTACAAATACTTGGTTAGCTGTTGGTATTACTGATGGGAAGGCTGCTAATACTAGCTATGGCAGTCAATATGCATGTCAATATGTATCTAATCATGGCAATTTAGATAAGAAATCCGCTGGAAGTCATACGACTGTAAGTAGCTGGGGTGATACTTGGCAAAGTACAAGTGATGTTATTGGTGTTGCTTATGACGCTGATAATGAAAAGATATGGTTTGCGAAAAACAATACGTGGCAAGATACATCAGGAACGCCAAATCCAGCTACTGGAGCAGATCCAGCAATGAGTGGATTTGGTGGAACAGAGATGTTCCCACATTGTAATATTTATATTTCAAGTGCTGAATGGAATTTTGGACAAAGACCTTTCAAATACACGATGCCTTCGGGATTTAAGCCTTTAGCTACACCTTTCCATCCCGATCCTGCTATTGCTGATCCTACTAATCATTTCCAACCTATTGGATATACAGGTGATGGAAGTGCTACTAGAACTGTTACTGGTTGGAAGTTCGATCCAGATTTCTTATGGATAAAAGAAAGACCAACAGATGGTTGGCAGCATACTCTCTATGACAAAATTAGAGGAGCTGGTACAAATAGTGTAAAAAAATCATTAAATACTGATAGTAATAATTCCGAAGCTAGTGGTAATGATACTACTCATGGTTATTTATCTTCTTTTGAATCAGGTGGTTATGGTTTAACTAAAGGTTCCCAGGGTGGTGGTGATTATATGAATCACAGTGGTTGGACATATATTGCTTGGGGATGGAAGGCTGCTACAACTGCTTCTGGAACTTGGGGTGCAAATAGTAAAGCTTATTCAAGAAGAATTGATTCAACAGCAGGTATCTCACTAATTAAATTTACAGGGGATGCCTCTACTGGTATACCTGGAACAGGTGCTATTCCTCATGGACTTTCTGGTGCTCCAGATTTAATAATTCAAAAGCGTATTGATGCTACCGGAAATTGGTGGGCAGGTTTCAATATTTTAGATGCTTCTTGGGATTATATGAAGGTGGATGATGATACTGCTAAAGGAGATGAGGGTTACGCTCTATGGGATGCTGATGAGATTTCAAATTGGGGTGCACCTGATAATTCAGAATTCATGACTTATGTCTTTAAATCAATTCCAGGATTTAGCCGCTTTGGAAAATATTCTGGGAATAATTCAAATGATGGACAACTTATACAATGTGGATTTGCTCCGGCATACGTAATGATTAAGCGTACTGATAGTACTGGTAATTGGGCAATAAATGATACGGTTAGAGATGGTAATAATATGGATTATGGAAATGATGCTTCCATTTATGCAAATACTGCTGATAGCGAGAAAACATCTTCATCATTGAATCTTGATTTTCTTTCTAACGGTTTTAAACTAAGAAGTAATAATGCATCTTATAACGGTACAGGAACTTACATATATCTTGCTTTTGCTTCTAAGCCTTTTAAATATGCACGTGCGGTCAACTAAGCTAAATATATGTACATTTTGATTAATAGAAACTAGAATTATGAAAACGATCAGTACCAATAATTACTTCTAATGTCTTGGCTTCTCAACGGCGTACCACAATCTGATACTGGATTTGTTACGGGTGATCCTCCTATTTCCTATCCTAGAAATTGGATAGCAACTGCTTCTCCTTCAGAACGTGCTGCTGTTGGAATAACTGCTGCTCCTGTTCCAAAACCTTTTGATAGTACATTTTTTGACGGTTGGGATAAAGATGGAAAACTTATTGAAAAGAATTTAGCAGATTTAAAAACCTATTGGAAAAATCTCCAAGAAACGCACGCTAAGGGTCTATTAAATGATTCAGATTGGATGGTAGTACGTGAAGCAGAGGGTGGAGCTTCTTGTCATAGTGCTTGGAAGACTTATAGAGGGCAAGTGAGAGTTCAATGTAATACTAGACAAACAAAAATAGGAGAAACTACAACAACTACAAAATTACAACAACTTATAACTGCACCAGATAAAGTTATAAAAAATACTCTAACTGGAGAGATGATGACCAATCCAGATCCTTTTCTACCTCTATGGCCTACTCCTCCAACAAGCTAAGATCAATTAAACTAGAAATAAAGATAGTCTAAGATGCCATACAAACTTGCTGGTAAGGTCTTACCACCAGACACTGCTTTTACGCATAATGATATACAGTATCCAGCTAATTGGTTGCGTCTCTCTTCAAAAGAAGATCGAGATAATATAAAAATTACTTGGGAAGCTGATTCTACAGTTACTTATGATCAAGAATTTTACTGGGGACCTTCAAAACCTAAAGATCATACTGAATTAAAAAATCTATGGACAGATAAAGTAAATATCGCTTCACATCAGATTCTTTCTTTTAGTGACTGGTTAGCTTCAAGGAAAGCTGAAACAGGTAAAGCTATACCAGCTATCTGGGGGACATGGAGAGCGAAGATTCGTACAGAAGCTGCAACAAAAATAACAGCTATAGCTGATACTTCTGATACAGCTGCCTTAGCAACTTATATTAAAGGAGGAGTCTATTCTTCTTGGACTGCTGATCCAGATCAAGGTAAGCCTACTGATATTACTTTAAGTGGAGGATTATCTGATAAAGATGATGGAAGCTCAACTCCAGTAACAGTAGGTAATCTAATAGCACAATCAAAAGGATCTGGTACACATACATTTACTTTAGTTGCAGGAACCGGAAGTACTAATAATTCCGATTTCTCTATCAGTGGAAATACTTTGTCTTATAAAGGTTCTGCAGTCGCTAAAGATGCCACAAAAGCTTTACGTGTTAAAGCTGCAGATGCTCTTGACCAAACTTTTGAAAAGGCCTTAACTATTACTGTTGTATAAATGACTTGCATTAAAATAAAAACAATAGATCTGTAATTAGCGATGCCATATATAGGTGTACAGCCTGGTAAAGGTCAATTCCGTAAACTAACGGATATTTCCAGTAGTTTTAATGGGAGTACCACAGCATTCACATTAACTGTTCCTCCTGGAGGTACAGCTAATCAAGTAACACCAGTTTCTTCTTATTCTTTACTTATTTCTATAAATAATGTAATTAAGAATCCAGGAACTGACTACACTGTTAGCTCCAACACAATTACATTCTCTTCTGCCCCAACAAACGGACAAACCTTTTGGGGAGTATTGATGTCTGACCCATTAGGGCAGAGCAATGTACCAGCAGATGGATCAGTAACAACTGCAAAATTCGCAAATGATGCAGTAACTTATGCAAAAATGCAAGACACGTCTACAAATAATCGTGTCTTAGGAGCAGCGACAGCTGGAACTATTGGTGAAGTACAAGTCGCCAGTGATATGTTGGCTAGTGGTTTATCTTTAGCTGGTAAAACTACTGTTGCTAGTTCATTAGGAACTGTTTCTGCATTAACTGATGGAGCTACAATAACTCCAAACTTTAATACCGCGAATAATTTTTCAGTTACTTTAGGCGGTAACAGAACATTAGCTAATCCAACTAATATTTCTGCTGGACAATCTGGTGCAATTGTAGTTACACAAGATGGTACAGGAAGTAGAACATTAGGTTATGGAGGATATTGGAAATTCCCTGGAGGTACTGCACCAACATTAACTACTACAGCTAGTAAAGTTGATGTTATTTGTTATTATTGTGAGACTACTACAAGAATAACTGCGAAAGTACTTCTTAATACCGGAGGTTAAATAAGATGTCCGCAGATGGATCTATTCTTGCTCTGTTAGCGGCAGCAGGAGTGGAAGAAGCATCAGGTCCTGCTAAAGCATTACGTTTCAATAAAGCTGATACTGCTTAT
>VTLG01004611.1_pt1 | contig 17177 bp, 18 predicted proteins | sample 4694571 | NCBI WGS metagenome assembly VTLG01 (sample SAMN12604809, study PRJNA352737) | marine metagenome | biome: ENVO:00000447; feature: ENVO:00000209|ENVO:00000569|ENVO:01000036; material: ENVO:00002151; isolation source: viral sequences binned using virsorter ...
TCTTTGACAAACTCACTGCAGCAATGCAACCTGAGTTCGAGGATGAAGAAGCAATCGATCCATTCGATTTCTGGCAGGGTGCTAACTTTAAATTGAAAGCTAAGAATGTTGCTGGATACCGTAATTATGATTCAAGTGAGTTTGCTGCTGTATCACCATTATTAGATGATGATGATGCAATGGAATCAATCTGGAAGAAAGAATTATCTCTTTCTGAGTTTGTTGCTCCTACACAGTTCAAGACTTACGATGAACTTAAGGTTCGTCTAGAGTATGTTCTTGGTAAGAGAGGTGCAAAACCAGTTGCTCAAGATCCTGAGATTGAAGAAGAGGAGTTTACAACTCCTGTTGCAGAGACAAGAGAAACAGTCTCCTCTGTTGCTTCAAGTTCAAGTGAAATTGAAGACGATGATACATTATCGTATTTCCAACAACTCGCTGAAAACTAAGACACAAGGGAGGGCAACCTCCCTTTTTTTATGGCATGCTTATATTTAAATTTTCTGTTTGGGCTGTATTATCATCAATTCTTTGACTCGACTCATCATATGTCATGATCTCTCTAAAGTCATCAAGGAACTGTTGTAAGAATCCATTTTTTAAAACATATATATTTCGTTTCTCTTCATTTCTCAAAGTCTCATATTCATAATTTGACACTGCGTTTATCGGATTTGGTATACTCGCCACATTTGTACCAAGTTTCGTCAAATCATTTGTGTAAGTAATTCCACCATCATAGTATGATAACTTAAAATTTTGGTCTACTCTCTTACCCTTTGGTAGTATCACTTTACCAGAAGAGTCTTTAACTTGTTTTGTTTCATAATATTTGATGTCAGTTAAACCACTTACTCCATATTTGTTTTCTGAATACTCATATAAATCATGATTTGAAAGTGGCCATTCATCACGAATATTCACTATTCCTGCACATACTATGACAACATAGTCTAGTGAATCACTACCATATAATTCCTCTGCAACATTATCTGGTCTAAATCCATCTGGAATCTCATACTTATCAAATAAAGTGATGATGCTTTGTAAGTCTTCTCTCAGTTTGACACGACGAAATAAATTCTTTGCATCAACATAATCAAGTGATGAGTTTTTATCACTAAGAAAAGAAGGGTAGCGTAATGTTGGTAACTCTCTAAAATATCCCATGTTAGAATCCTACTGAATTGTCACTATCTTTGTAATCGCTATCATATATTGGTTCAATCTCTTTGAATGTCATATCCATAGTCATTGAAACAGGTGTTGAATCATCATATGTAGTATGAGTGCCCTCTGCTGTATAGTTGACTGAGAAATTTGTTAAGAAACACTGTTTAAATTTATGCAAGAAGGGGTGATTACGGTTTCCTCTTTTGTAACTTAATTCAAATATGTTTGGAGATTTTAAGAATATACCTGTGCCTCCTACTTGACCACCTTCAAGATTTGCTTTTGGAGCCATGTTTTGTTTAAATGATCGAATAATCAATTTACATTGTCTTGCTTCTTGCTGACTTCTTGGAGTCATCTTAAAAGAAAAAGTGAAACTTCTTAAAGTAGGTGCGTCAAATAGTAATTCTAAATTAGGATTAAATATTTGACCTGTCTGTCTTGCTAGTAATTGTTGTGCTGAAACATTACCACCAAATATACCAAGTGCTGATGATGTTAATTTTGCATTCATAAAGTCTTGTGCTGCTTGACCTAGACCCGTGCTCTCACCAAACCTTTCTTTCAGATCTTTCTTTACATCAGCACCAAAAGCACCCAATCCACTTGATAAACTTTGTTTTCCTTCGATTGTTTCTGCTACTCTTTTTCCCCCTGCTTGCATCGTATTTCCTATTACTCCGGCAGCAGCACCAATTAGCGTGTTCATTGAACTATCACCAAAGTTGACTGCGTTGCCATCTTGAACATTTGACGGCACTTGTAGAAGAATTGATCCATCATTTACAACAGATCTTTTTGCTAGTGATCCTGATGATGTCCCACCAACTGCGCTACTTAAAGTATTCGCTCCAAATCCGGTTGGGCGAGTTAGTTGATTAGGTTGTCTCTTATATTCAATTATATTAATTTGTAAGTAATCAGTAGTGCCTGTTAAGGCCTCAAGGGGATATCTTAAAACTCCACCACGACGCTGAGACTTTGCAGAAGCCTGACCTTTTGTCGAATTATTGATTTCGCTTTTAATTGATGCTGGTGGTTTTGGAAGAGGTTGATTATTCTTAATTGCTTCTTTAGCACCCGTTTGGTATTCTTTAGACGCAAAAAACTTCTCTTGTTCAGCATAATTTGGGGGAAAATTGGGCATATATCTCTTTTTTTAACTATTTAGACGCATTCTACCAAAAGGTAAAGCTTGAAGATCAGTAATTTCTTCAGGATAGACACGATATGTGCTTCCTGATACATTTGCAAATGAATAAGATCGTGCTTCACCGTGATGAAAATTTGTACCACGAAAACCCCATGAGTACACATCTGTAACCGCAACAAGGGGATTTGCATCATATCTACCACTCGATGATGGTTGATATGAGAATAAGAAAAACTGACCTGCTTGTGGTGCTGTAGCAGTGTCACTCACTACTTCAGTAATTTCTGTCATCAATTCATCAGGATCTTCGATTCCGATTAAACGATCTAATACTGGACTAATACGATTCATTTGACTCCGAGTTCATCCTCAGTCATTACCTTAAAGACATACAATCGGTCTTTACAATACTCTGTTGCTGCTTTCCATTTTGCTTGATTGCGAGCATATTCATAAGTTTCGTAAAGATAGCCCTTTGTTTGTCTTTTTGGTTTTTTAGGAGGTTTAAGTTGTTTTTTAGGTTTGACTTCGATAATATACTTTATAATTTTACCTGTAGTCTCTTTTAGTTTAACATAAAAATCAGGAAAATATCTATGAATTCTATTATCAATTGGAGATCGATATGGTATTGCAATCTCTTCACTGCCCCATTCAAGAATATTCTCGTTCAAATCACAGTAAACCATGAATTTTCGCTCCCAAAGTGAACGATATATGATATTCGATGGATTACCTTTATACTTTCGTGGGTAAGATGGTGAATATCTCCCTTTATATGACATAAATAATAATAAGAAAAATCATATAGGTATTTAGCGTGAGTTTTGTACAAAAAATCACGATGACCGATGCCAAAGTAAAATTTGGTAGTTTATCGCTGAATAATCAATATCAAGTTCATTTTGCTGGCATTAATGGTGCTGTCATAAATTATCTTAGATTTGATAAAAGAATCAATAATGCTCAAGACTTTATAAGTCGTGAAGCTGGTATACTTTGTAATGACGCATCATTACCTGCTACTGCATATGCAACAGCAGAGGTGAAAGATAATTTTATGGGTGTGCCACAGGAGTTTGCTCATACAAGAATATATACAGATATTGACTTTACATTTTATGTTGATGAAGATTACACACTATTGAACATCTTTGAGGGTTGGATGGACTACATTTCCAGTGGTGCTGACAGAGAGGTCGCAGATTTTCAAAAACCATTCTATCGTAGAATGAGATATCCTGATTCTTATAAGTGTGATACGATGTTTATCACAAAGTTTGAAAAAAATCAAAAAAGAAGATTAAGATATCAATTTATTAATACTTTTCCAAAATCTATATCACCCATTCCTGTCACATATGGAGCAGCAGACTTAATGAAAGTTACTGTTAGTTTCAATTATGACCGCTATATAGTTGCGAATCAAATAGATTCGTGATACAATACTAAATAAAACACTGAATTGAATAATTATGCCTTTACCAAAGATTAGTACTCCAACTTATGAATTGGTGTTGCCATCGAACAATAAAAAAATTAAGTATCGCCCATTTTTAGTTCGTGAAGAAAAAATATTAATACTTGCTTTAGAATCAAATGACTCGAAACAAGTTAGTGATGCGATTGTTGATATACTTACATCATGCATTCTAACTAAAAATGTAGATGTTACTACTTTACCTACATTTGATATCGAATACTTATTTTTAAATGTTCGATCTAAGTCTGTCGGGGAAACAGTTGAAGTAAATGTGACTTGCCCTGATGATGGTGTTACTGCTGTTGAAATGGCTGTGAATATTGACTCTATTAAAGTCAAAAAAACAAAAGGTCATAATAGTATTATTAAACTCGATGATAAGTATTCTATGAAATTGAAGTATCCTTCAATGAAACAATTTATAGAAAATAATTTTGATGTTGAATCAACAAATGTAAATCAATCACTCAGCATGTTATCTGGTTGTATTGATATGGTATACGATGAGGAGGAAAGTTGGGATGCTGATGAATGTACTCAGGAGGAGTTAGACGGTTTTATTGATCAATTAAATACAAAACAATTTAAAGAGGTTGAAAAGTTTTTTGACTCAATGCCTAAATTATCTCACAAAGTTAAGGTTACAAATCCAAAAACTGGAGTAGAATCAGATATTGTATTGGAGGGTCTGGCTGCTTTTTTCAGCTAGGTATGGCCCACACGAATCTGGAGTCATACTATAAAATTAATTTTGCCATGATTCAGCATCATAAATACTCATTGACTGAGATTGAAAACATGATGCCTTGGGAAAGAGATGTATATGTCGCTTTACTCAAACAATATATTGAAGAAGAAAATTTAAAAAGACAACAAAATAACTCATAGTGGCAGTTAAAAAAACACCTAAGATAAAAGTTACCAAACTCATGGATGTGGGGATGGATGATGGTGCTGATGTCACTCCAAAGAAAAGAAGAGGTAGACCCAAGAAATTACAAACACTTGCAGAAGTACAGGCAGATATAAATTTAAAAGAATTTAAGAAGGCACAAAAAAAATTAGATGCTGCCAAGTTGATGAATAAAAATGCAAAAGGCACTGAAAAAATTTTGATGCAGTCAAATATGATTCTTGCAGACATCGCAAAAATTATATCTACAGATCTTGCAGTTGAACAGGAAAAGGAAAAAGAAGAGATAGACAAACTCAGAGAAGAACAGAATAAAGGTAAAGTATCAAAAGACGAGAAAAGTGTAGAAAGCACTGGTAAGAAAGTTGCAAGTGGATTGAAGAAGACTTCAATGAAAGCATTACAACCAGTTGCAAATATGTTTGATAATTTAAAAAATTTAGCAGCAACATTAGGACTCGGTATACTTGGAAATGCAGCTTTTGAATTTATCAGAAACCCTGAGAACTCTGAAAAGATAGCAAAGTTTTTTGGATTTATACAAAAAAATGCGAAGTTTATATTAGCTGGCATGGGTATTCTTGCTGCACTACCTTTAATTAGCACACTTGGTGGTGTGATAGGAGCAATCAAAATCGCATTTAGTGGTTTAGCATTTGTCATGGCAAACCCAGTTATACTAGGTGCAATTGCACTAATTGGTGCACCGATAGGTATTGCGATTGGTTTAGGAAAACTTGAGGAATTTATCCGTAATAAAACTACCGGAGGTTCTAAATTCCAAGATGCACATGATAAGTTAGATCAAATATTAAAGGATAATAATATCAGAAAAGTTGGTAATAATTATAAAGTATTTACAGGATCATCAAAACAAATAGCACAAGGAAAGGGTAGTAGAAGAGACTTGAATGAAGAGGAGCAAAAAATATTAGATGATGTGTTGAAAAAAAGAGAACAGTTGAATAAACTTCGTGATGATATGAGAGCAGAGATGGATAAACAGAAGGCAACTGTTACAATGTCTGGTACGAAAACTACTGGTAGAGATAAAGGTGATAAGTATTTTACAAAAGAAGACAATCAGAAGAAAGCAGATTTGGAGGCAAGTGTCAGAGCAGACTTTGAAGCAAAAATTCCAGATATTGTTGGATTACAAAGAGGTGGTAGAGGTGCAAGAGGTAGATCATACCTTGTTGGAGAGCGAGGCCCTGAACTATTCACACCAAATACTGATGGTCAGATAACAAATAGTAATGAAACTCTTGCTTTGTTGGCAGACGGTGCAAATCAAGTGAATGTAATTACGGAGGATTTACCACCCATCACCACTCCGATGCCTGATGTTCCAATTAAAGATGGAGTGACTGCAAATGAGGCAGAACCTGTAAGTTCAATCAATCCCTTGAACGATTATATGATGTTTACACCCCAACTTTTAGGTATTGAGTAATGCAACAGGCAGAACAACTCAAAATAAATGTATCTAATATAAGAAGTTCTCTACTGATTGGAACTAAGAGAACTCAGGTATTAAAAATAAGAAAAGAAAAATTGCTTGATGATATTGAGCAAAAGAAATTAATTCAACAAGAAGAGAAGAATCTTGAACAAACAAAAAAACCAAAGAAGATTGGTGTTTTAAAATCACCTGTGAAAAAAGTTGCAAATGTTTTCGATAATATAATGAAATTTGGTGCAATAGTATTGACCGGTATTCTTGTAAATGCACTACCAAAAATGATGGATACTATTAAAAAGGTATTTAATTCAATCTCAGGGTTTTTTAGTAGAGTATTTAATTTCTTTAAACCCTTTATTTCGTTTGTGACAGGCATTGAGTTTGATGATAAAGAACAACAAAATAAAAAATTAATTGATGATGCTGAAAATTTAAAGAAACAACTTAAACCTTTAAATAAAGTGACTGATAAAGTTAAAAAACTTACAGGTGATTTTGATAAAGCTGCTGAAAAGTCTGGTGTCTCAACTGGTGGTGGAGGTTCTGGTGGATCGGAAACAGGAGAAGAAACCACTAAGACCACTGTAACAACTGAAACAACCACTGAAGGTGCGGATACTACAATCACTCCATCTGATACCACATCTGAAAATCAATCAAGTGATATAGATTATAAGAAAAAATTAGATGATGCTTTAATCAAAAGAGCCGAGTACATAGAATCAGGTGACACCTCAAAATTAGATGGTGTTAATAAAAAAATAGAATTTTATGAAAAAAAATTAGGAATTGACTCCAGTTCTAAATTTACCATTCTTGTGAAAGATTCAGATGGGAAGGTTCAAAAAATTGATGGATCACAATTAAAAGCAAAAACTGATAATACTGTTTCTATGTTAAATAATGGTAGTAGCACTAACGGTAGCACAACTGTTATTGTTCAAAGACAGGTAGTTCAAACTAATGTAGCGGTACCAGTTTAATGTCAGCAGTCAGTCCATCTAAGTATAATAGAATTGAACTTCAGAAAAAGGGTAAGAAACCAGTCGAACTGAAGGGAGGGGTGGTGTCTGTTGATTATTACGAGAGTTTATATTCACCAACTGTAACTGCAAATGTAATGTATATGGATGCAGGTGGTAATTTAGAAGACGATAAAAATAAATTGACCAGTGTAAAAGAAGCATTACCAATTACGGGTTTGGAAGATTTATTCTTCAACATCACGAATGAAACTGGTGAACTTAAATTTATCAAGAAAGATGCCTTCAAGGTATCTAAAGCTCCTGTAATGACTCGTGAATCTAACAGACAAGCAGTATTATTGTCAGTGGTTAGTCCTCAACTTAAACAAAATAATGATGATCCAATATTTGATAAGTATAAGGGAAAGATAAGTGATACTGTTAAAAAAATTCTTAAAGAAAAACTTAAAATTAGTAATGATAAATTAGATATTGAACCAACTAAAAATGGATATAATTTTTTAGGTAAAGGTCGAGGAGGTCTTGATCTTGTATTAGATTTATGTAAAAGATCAGTTCCTGTCAAAGGAGATGCTGGATTTTTCTTTTATCAAACAAAAAGTGGTTTCAAATTTAAATCTATAAATGAATTGGTGTCTCAGAAACCAGAGTTCACACTCATATATTTTGGTGGATTGAAACAAGATAATACACAAGATGGTGGTAATGACAATAAAATTATGATGCCACCAAAATTTGAAAAAGATCAAGATGTTATTAAATCTTTAAAGGGTGGTGTTTATCGAAGTCGTAACATATTTTTTGATCCAAGAACTTTTTGTTATGAGGAAGTTACATATGATATTAGCAAAGAGGGAGTCAAAAAAACTTTAGGTGGAGCTCCTCCTTTTGCAGATGATGTTAAAAGTTTTACAAAAACATTTCATCATATTCTAGATGTTGGAAGTTTAGATTCAAATCCAAGTACAGAAATTAACAATGATCCGAGAGAATGGCAAGCATCATCAGTCATGAGATATAATTTATTACATTCGCAAGTTGTACATATCCAAATTCCATGCAATCTCAAACTTGAAGCAGGTAATGTGATTAAGATGGAGGTTGAATCCACAAGTGCGAATAAAGAAGAGGGTGCAAAGGATGAACAACAAAGTGGTAATTATCTAATTTTAAATTTATGTCATCATTTTACGGATCGTAGATCGATTACATCATTGACTTTAGTAAGAGATACTTATGGCATTAAGAGGAGCAAAGACTAATGTTTGAATTACCTAGTTTTTTTAATTCAAAACTTGAACCTTGGATTGGTAAAGTTGTATCTCAAAAGGCACAAAAGGCTCAACTAAATGGCATGGGATGGGGTCACAGGTTTAAAGTACGAATTATGGGCACATACTCTGAGAATGATAATGTAGAGGACAAAGACTGTCATACAGCAGTCGTGATGTTAGGTGTGACTGATGGTAGTGGTGCAGCAAACAGAATGAAATCAGTTAAGATTACTCAGAATGATATTGTTTTTGGATTCTTTTTATCACCAGATCAAAATTTTCCAGTTATTACAGGTATTATGGGAAGAACACCAGCGAAGAAGGATTGTGGTGGTAAGTTTGGGGTTGGATCTGGGCACACAGATGAATTGAAGCCCGGTGGCACAGGTAAAAATGAATTTAATCAGCAAGATAATATGCCTACACAGGGTCTAGGTAATGATGGTAAAACTGGTAGCGGTGAAGGAAAAGAAGTAAACAACGCAAAACTTGAGGCAGCAGGTCTTGATCCAAAAAACCAAGAGTTAAATGCGAATACAGATCCAAAAGGTCTTTCAAATTTTGATTTTGAAGGGTTAGATCAAGAAACGATTAAAGAGATAGTAAATGAAAGTAAGATAGCATCAGGGAAACTTGGAGAGGTTGTCTCTGGTATAAAAGATAATATCATAGAGGAAGCACCTTTTGATGAATTAAAAAATGTCGCTGAAAGATTGACACCTCAACTCAAAAATGTGGCAGAGAGTGTAGAAATTTCAGATGAGACTAGAGATGAATTAAGAAATCTATTGACATTTGACTAATAAATAAGTATAGGAAATAAGAATCATGGCAGACAAATTTGCACCAGAAGTAAGTGAAATAACACAAATTTTCAAGGATAAAACACCAATACCTAGTTTTATTAATCCTGAACAGAAAAAGGTTTTCACTCAATTAATCAAGGATAATCCTATTGGATTCGATGCTAATATCAATCTCCTAAAGGAAAAATTTCCTGAAGATTTTGCTGGAATTAATCCACTAACTGAATTGGAGTTAGAGTCCTTAGATAAAAATGCTTTTTCTTCATTGCTTGATAGGAATAAGTCATATAAAGAAATGGCTAAATTATTTCCTCTTGAACCATTATCAGCAACTACTGGTGATATTATTATTCTTCCTGATGGTGACAGTGATAGATTTTTTGAGAAAGTTGAGGCAAAGGTACAAAATTATTTTAACATGGTATCCAAAGTTGATAATTTTGCCACTGATTTACCAAATGAATTAAGTAAACTTACTAAGTCAATTGGTTCATCTGCACAAACATTTATAGGAAGTATTTCAAATTCTCTTCAAGATAGTTTAGTATCTTTTGTTGATGGCGGTATGGCAAAACTTGCAAGTCAGGTGTTTTCAAGTAAAATTCCCGGTGCATTAGGTATAGTCACAGGATTGGCAGGAAACTTATCTGGTGTAACAGATAAGATGTTTAGTGGTATGGAGTGTTTGACATCAAAGGTAACTGGTGCGATGGGTGGGGTGATAAAAGACATGTTGACAGGTATGACTAAAAACATGTTAAATGCTCCCACTTGTGCGATCCAACAATTTATTGGTGGTCTAACAAATAAGATTGCTGATTCGATGCAAGCAATCACGAAACCATTACTTGCTCCTATACTTGATATTCTTGGCCCAATAGGTGCGAATTTTGATGTGAAGAATGCTGTGCTTGGTGGTATTGATTTTATGAAAAAGGTTGGAAACATCTTCAAGTGTCAACCACCTAAAAAACAAACATCCTCTTCAAAGTTTGTGATTGATGGTGGAAGTAAAAAAGATAAAACAAAGGGTGAAAGTCAGGGTCTTTTAGATCAGGCATTTAATGCAGCATCTACAGCATCAGGTTTGATCGACAAGGCAAAGGGATTTTTGGATAGTGGTCTTCCTTCAGGTTTATCAAAGTTTGAAGAACAGTATGGACAATGGAAAATATTTGGATCAACAGTTGGTGAAGCATCAGATCATGGTATCGGTGGTGGAAACTGCTATACTGGTAATAACTTTAGTTGTGGCCCTGCAAATATTGATATCTTTGGTGGGAGTGGTCAAGGTGCAACTGGTAAAGTTATACTCGGAAACTTCATATCTAAGTTTGACAAAGAAGATATGTTTGGCACACTAACAAGAACAGCAAGTATTATCGGTGTGGATATTACGAATCCGGGTGAAGGTTATGCAGAGGGGCCACTGATTGATTTTAATGATAAATGTAATCAAGGTCGTGGTGCTTATGGTAAGGCAATAGTTGATAGAAATATGAAGTCACCGACATATGGTCAAGTTTTGTCAGTAGTGATACTAAGCCCCGGTGAGAATTTCCCAACTGATGGTTCTGAGGAGAAAGAAGCATTTATAAGAGATGTAATTATAGAAGATCCCGGAATCGGATATGAGGATGCTGAAATATCAGATGACATTCGACCAATTGTTCAAAACGGAAGAATTGCTGCTATTGAAATAGTTGAACAAATACCTTATAATAGATTACCAGACCTATCTGTTACATCAGATACTGGATACGGAGCTATCATTCGACCTATATTAAGTACAGTGAGAGATGAAAGAAGAACCGATCCTGTTCAAGCAGGTGTATTCAAGGTTGTTCAATGTGTAGGAGCATTTTCATCTGAGACAGTAGAGCAGCAAGAGGTTACTCCAAATGTTGTTCGAGAGATTGAAGAAACTCCGGCAACACCCGTATCTACCACAACAACACCCGTATCTACCACAGAGACAAATGTTTCCGACACCACTACAACAAGTCAAACTACAACAAGTACTACTACTCAGACTGGAACGACTTCTACACCAAGTCAACAAACGACTGGACAGAGTGACCCTCCTAGTTCTGGTGGTGGTTCTGATTCTATGGGGTCTGAAGGATCAGGTGGGGGTTACGGAGGATACTAATGTCAAGTGAAGCAAGACAACTAGAGATATTTGGTGAAAAATTATATTTTGAAACAAATACTGATCGTGTAGATTCTAACGGCCCAGCTGCATATGTGTTGGCATCTCAGACAAGCGATAAAGTAAAATATAATCAAAGTTTGCATGAGGGATCAGGTGACTCAAGAATCTATGCTGAAAAGAGATTACAGATTGAGTCTGGTGTCAAAAGTGAAACAAATGAGCAAGCATTTAATATTAGAGTAAAAAATGGTCATGGAAATATTACCACAGAAAATGGAAATTTCACTATAAGTGGAGATAAAATAGTTATTCAGGCAGATGATGAATTAGTTTTACATGCACCAAAAATCAAAATAGGATATGATTCTGGGGGTAAAACTGATCAAGTAACGATTAATTCACAAAATATTAAATTAAATGCAGGTGGTAAATGCACCATTAGGAATAAAGTTATGTACAAAAATGGACTCACCTCTCCATTCTCAAAAGCCTATAATAGGTGGTATAAAAGTTTACTTCCCGGATAATGTCAAATTTACCAGATATTAGTCAAGATGCAAACTATAGGGGTGGTAATGCCATCTTTGATAGAATACATGTGCTTGATAAGATTGTTTATAATTTTGCGACTGATGATATTACAACAAGAAATCTTACTGTCACTGGAATAGCAACTTTTGGAACCAGTTCTACCACGATTGACGGTGCTACTGATACAATAAAAGTTGGTACAGCATTAACTTTAGGGCACACTCAAGGATTACAGTTTCACACACAAAATTTACACTCAGAGGGATTTGAAGTAAATCAAGTCAACATATCTGGAATCGCTACGATTGGAAGTGATTTGTATTTGACTGGTGCTTTAGTGGATACAAGCGGTGATACAGGAAGTTCAGGACAACTTTTAGCATCAACTGGTTCAGGCACAAACTGGATTAATGCAAACTCAACCAGTGTGTTAAATGCAGTTAATGTTGGTGTAAATCTTAATTCAGCAAATGATAATCAGTTTATATCTTTCTTTGGTGCGAGTAGTGGAAATCAACCTAATCGTGTAGATGGAGCGTTTACTTACAATCCATCAACAAATACGATGTCAGGTATCAATTACTCTGGTACATCTGTATTTTTAAATACTATTGTAACAGGTATAGCAACTGCTGCTACTTTAGAAGTAGAGGGTCAGTTAAGAGATGGAGATGGTAATTTTGGTTCTGCTGGACAAGTATTAACATCAGATGGAACTGATACTAAATGGGATGCGAGTTCAAATCTACCTGCTGGATCATCAGCACAGATTGCAATTACTGATGTATCAAGTGGAACTCCTAGACTTCTTCTGGCAACAGGAAGTGGCACACAAAAAGATGTTTTATCTAACTCTAATTTAACATATAATACATCTACGCAAGTTATTACGGGTAAGATCTCAAATATTTCTAATCATGACACAGATGATTTAAGCGAAGGTTCTACGAATCAATATTTTACAACTGCAAGGGCTAGATCATCAGTTAGTGCAAGTGGTGATTTATCATACAATTCAAGTACAGGACAGTTTTCTGTAAATGTTCCATCTGCATTTGTAAGTGGGATGATAATTTTGTGGTCTGGTAACACTGGTAATATCCCCACAGGATTTGTATTATGTGATGGTAATAATGGAACTCCAAATCTTACCGATAGATTTGTTGTTGGTGCTGGTGGAGCATACAGCCCCGGTGCATCAGGTGGTTCAAGCACTGTAACTTTATCCTCATCACAGTTACCTTCACACAACCATTCATTTAGTTCGAGTGGTACAACAAATAGTGCTGGTAGTCACTTCCATTATGCATTTAGATCAGGTAATGCTGGTCAATTGAGAAATGGTTCTAATTTGAATGCAAATAATTATCCGGGTAGTGGTACAGGCCCCGGAAACCTTTATGAAACTTATAATATTACCGCTAGAAATGAAGTACCAAATGTTGGTAAAACTAATGATCATTCTGGTCATCAACACGGTTTTAGTGTGAGTGGAACTACTGGGTCAACTGGAAGTGGATCCTCTGTCGAAAATAGACCACCATACTATGCTCTTTGCTATATCATGAAAACATGATATAATATAATAAATGAAAATTTTTTATGTATGATAAAAATTTGAATACCCCAGAAGTCTTTTACAATAAAGATTTTATCGGAGTGTGGGATAATGTTATAAAAGACGATTTCTGTAATTTTATTATTAAAACACTTGATGAATCAACTCAAATAGTTCCACGAAGTAATACAAGTGTTAAAGATACTCAATTAGATATTGCTGCATTCAATCCAATGGTATCTGCACATATTATGTGTGCAGTTAGGATTTGTCTAGAGGAATATCTTGAGTGGTATCCATTTCTAAAAAATTTTAATTATCATAGCACCACTTGTTTGTTACAAAAAACAAAACCAACAGAGGGATACCACGATTGGCACTCTGAATCAAATAATATTGCATGTGCAAATAGAACTTTAGTTTGGTCAGTCTATTTCAATGATTTAAAAGACAGTGGTGAAACAGAATTTTTATATCAAAAACAAAAAGTAAAACCTAAAGCAGGTAGGATATTAATATTTCCCGGATCTTTTACTCATCTTCATCGTGGTAATCCACCATACAAAGCAAAATATATTGCGACTGGATGGTTAGCTAGTAATGATCAATCAAATATTTTATTATAGTATAAATATCTAGAAACAATATTGTGGAAACTGAATACTCACAAGTAAAAGAAAATTTTGGAACTGATTTCATCGGTGCTCTTCGACACATGAGAAATGTTTTATTGAGAGAAAGTGATTGGACTCAATTTACTGATTCACCATTATCAGACTCAAAAAAAACAGAGTGGAAAAATTATCGTCAAAATTTAAGGGATCTTCCAGCAACAGAATCCAATCCTGAGAATCCCACATGGCCCACAATACCTACATAAAAAGTACATGAGTTGACAAAAATACCTATATATGCTAGTATAATAAAAAAAAGAGGTCTTTCATGAACGATGCATCAGTAGTAAAGACAATAGTAGATATCTGCTCAAGGTCTTTTAAAATTGTAAGTGACGAGGGATATATACAACTGGTGCAATGTGAGTGTATTGAGGAATTTATGGATGTGCTACAGGTATGTCAAGATTTTTTAGATGAAGATATGATTGTTTATTCTGAGATCATTACCAAACCAAAAAGATCTAGAAAGACCAGAAAAAGAAAAAAAGAGAAAGAAACTGAATAAATAGTCAAAAAGATATGAAAAGGTTCGATAAATTTACTGAGGATGTGGACAGAATTGCTGCGTTAAGAGCAAGACAAAAGGCTGCTGTCTCAAAATTTAAATCTGGTTCTGAAACACCTTCACCCAAAAAACCAGAGAGTCGTGTTCATTCTGGAGATGTTGCTAGTGCAAATTTAGCAGCAGCAAAAGCAGCAAAAGCGAAAGCAATGGCAAGAAAAGCAGAAATTCGTGCTGAAATCCAGAAGGAGAAACAGGATAAATAGATAGAAGACATACTTTGTAGATGAGCGATGCCACTTAATAAGTTAGAGAATTTTATAAAGAACACTGAGGGTAAGATTCTCTATGTAAATCCAAGTGACTTGGATGCAACCGACAGTATAACAAATCAAGGAAACTCTTTAGCACAACCGTTTAAGACAATCCAAAGGGCTTTACTTGAGTCTGCTAGATTTTCATATTTAAGAGGAAACAATAACGATTTAATCGAGAAGACAACAATATTACTTTTTCCCGGAGAGCATATTATTGATAATAGGCCTGGTTTTGCTGTCAAAGAAGTAAGTAACACCGCAACTGCTGTATCACCATCAGGTGCAGAAAGCACAGCGTCAGAAACATTATCCTTAAATTTAACATCAAATTTTGATTTAACACAAGAAGACAATATTCTTTATAAGTTTAATAGTATTAATGGTGGTGTTATTGTTCCTCGTGGTACATCACTTGTTGGATTAGATTTAAGAAAAACAAAAGTAAGACCAAAGTATGTTCCTAACCCAACAGATAGCACAGCATCGGCATCTGCAATATTCAGATTAACAGGTACATGTTATTTCTGGCAGTTTTCAATATTTGACGGAGATGAAAGTGGACTTGTATTTACAGACCCATCTGATTTTTCTGCTAATAATCAGTCAACACCAACATTTTCTCACCACAAATTAACTTGTTTTGAGTATGCTGACGGTGTAAACATTGATACTAGATTTAATTTAACTGATCTAGACATATATTATAGTAAATTATCAAATGCATTTAATACTACATCAAGACCAATTGATGCGATTGATAGATTCCCTGCAAACTCACTAGGATTTGCACCACAAAGACCAGAATTTGAAATAGTTGGAGCATTTGCATCTGACCCAATTAATATTTCAAGTATTATCTCAGGTGATGGATCTACACCCGGAACTATCGTTACAGTTACAACTGCGACTGCACATGGACTGACAACAAATACACCAATTAAGATTAAAGGTGTTGATACTTTTGATTATAATATTTCAACTAAAGTACAAAATGTAACTAGCAGCACAGTATTTACATACTTATTACCATTTGTAAGAGATAATTTACCAGCAACTCCTAGTGCTTCATCTGCAACGGTGACGATTGAAACTGATACTGTATCAGGTGCATCACCATATATTTTCAATATATCTCTTCGTTCTGTATTTGGAATGAATGGTATGCTTGCAGATGGTGACAAGGCTACTGGTTTCAAATCAATGGTGGTTGCTCAGTTCACTGCGATTTCACTCCAAAAAGACGACAGGGCATTTGTTAAGTATAATCAATCTTCAAGATTGTACGAGGGAATTGGTATCAACAAAGTTACTGGTGCTGCTCTTGCGTCTGGTTCATCATCACAAGACTCATCTACAGTCTATCATTTAGATTCTGATGCAGTATATCGCCAAGAATTTGAAACAACTCATATCAAACTAACAAATGATGCAGTCATGCAGATTGTATCAGTATTTGCGATTGGTTTTAATAAGCATTTTAACGCAGAGACAGGTGCTGACGCTTCAGTTACAAACTCTAACTCAAACTTTGGACAGTTTGCGATTGCATCTGACGGATTTAAAAAAGAAGCATTTACAAAGGATGATAACGCATACATCACACAAATCCTTGCACCAAAAGCAATTACATCTACTCAAACAAATATTGACTGGCAGAGATTAGATGTTGGTTTAACCACATCTGTTGGTATCACAAGTCATCTTTACCTATTTGGATTCAACACAAAAGATAATGTTCCACCAGTTGTTATTCAAGGTTATCGTGTAGGTGCTCAAACAAATGATTCTGTATTTGTAGATTTTGCTAGTGTAAATGATGGATCAAGTGTTACAGGATATGGTGTAAGTTCTGCAAGTATCTTAATGGTAGATAATGAGATTTCTACTACAGGAATTACATCTGCACTTGGTACAACATCAAGTATAAAGAAATATACAGTGCAGTCAGGCCCAACATCAAATATTTTAACATTGGGGGCTCATGAATTACTCACAGGTGAAAAGATAAGAGTTATTAGTGACGATGGTGATTTACCAGAAAATTTAGAAGAAAACACAGTATACTTTGCAATTCGACACTCTGCGACCCAGATCAAAATTGCATCATCAAAAACAAATGCCACACTAGGAACCTCTCTTGTTATCTACGGTGGAACAAAATTACAAATTGAAAGTCGTGTATCTGAT
>VTLG01008113.1_pt1 | contig 17173 bp, 32 predicted proteins | sample 4694571 | NCBI WGS metagenome assembly VTLG01 (sample SAMN12604809, study PRJNA352737) | marine metagenome | biome: ENVO:00000447; feature: ENVO:00000209|ENVO:00000569|ENVO:01000036; material: ENVO:00002151; isolation source: viral sequences binned using virsorter ...
ACTAAAGAAACTCCATGACCTCTTCACCTAAAGTGTCCGCACTTATCCTCAATTTATTGTTTAAAGCTTTAATAACAAACTCATCAATTGTTCCTCTTGCAATAATATCTATATAAGTCACACTTTTCTTTTGACCAAGTCTGTGAGCTCTATCTTCTGATTGCACCCTTACTTCTAAATCAAAAGAATTATTATAATATATAACTGTGTTTGCTTTTGTTAGATTTAAACCATAACCACCCGTGACAGGATTACCTACAAAAAATCTAACCTTATCATCTTTTTGAAATTTATTAACATTCTCTGTTCTCTGGTCTACTGAGACACTTCCGTAAATAGCTACAACAGAATTAGAACCATAGGTCTCTTTTATTTTTTTTATTATGCTTTCAATATTATGAACAAATCTTGCCCAAATAATTATTTTACCATCAGTCTCATCCAAAATATTCATAAGTTCATCTAATTTAGAATCTTTAATAATTTTTTTTTCTCCTGAGTTTGTCACAATATGACCATTACAAACCTGCTGCAATTTTATAATTTCTGTAAGTTTATTATTATAGCTAACGTTATTATCTTCTATAATTGTCCGAGCATATTGTTTTAAATCATTGTAAAATTTTTTTTGTTCTGTCGAGAGGTCTACATATCTCTTTTGATAAATCTTATCAGGTAAATCTAAACAATCTTTTTTTCTCACTCTGTATGAAAATTTTTTTAATTTATTTTCAAGTTCATCCAAATTTTGATAATATATAGGTATTTGAACATGTCTGCCGTTTGTTTGTATTTGTTTCATAACAGAATATCGAGCACGAAAGACATAATAATTATCATAGCCTAATAGTGATGAGTTTAAAAATTCACACTGGCTAAATAAATCTAAAGGAGATTTTGTAATTGGAGAGCCTGTTAAAATTCTTTTGTAAGTTATTGGTCGGCATAATTGTATTATTCTTTTTGTGCGTTTGGCTTGTCGGTTCTTGATTGTGGTTGCTTCATCGACAATTGCACACATTCTGGATTTGTGAAAAGCAATTAAATCTTTCACTGCTTTACCACCACTTTCATGCGAAAAGGCTTCCACATTTATTAAAAAAAAATTTAAACAATTATCTTTTACTTCAAAACTTTTACTTAATTTATGTATTCCAATATTAGTTTTCACAGGACAATGTGTATCAATTTCATTTATCCAATTCCTATAAACTGAATTTGGTGCGACAACTAAAACAGCGTCAATTTTATTTTGTTGATGTAAGTACGCTACATTATCAATACTTACTTTTGTTTTACCTGTGCCCATTTCCATAAAGAAAGCGTAGTTGTTTTGACAAGCTCCCTGAATGAGAGCTTGTCGTTGATGTTCATAAGGTTGTGTTTTGTAATTATACTTTGTCATCCTACACAATCTTATATGAATAAGTTTTTCCTTCAAGAAAAAACTTGTACTGATTACCTTGAAAATTAAAAAGAGTCCATCTGCTACATCCATACCTAAGTGCTGAACGAATTTCTCTCGCACCTAATTTTGGATTTTCCTTAGTCAATACTTTTTTTAATTTGTAAAAAGTATTATGACCATTTTTAATATGCAGATATATATCTGAACAAAGTCTTTGTTTAAAAGTTTCTGTCAATCTAATTTTAGTCATTTATTTATCCTTTCCTTGAAATTTATAATCTTTAATTATTATTCCCATTTTTTCATCCCCTCTTTGATGTGACTTTATCCAAGTTCTTTTACCACTTTGATAATGTCTCATATGACCTCTCACCTCATGCAATCTATTCTTGTTAATAGAATCTCCATACCTTGTTGTAATTCTATTGGCTTTTTTTACTTCTAGCATTTTGTATTCAAAACCTTTTATTACATTACTTCTTTTCTTTATTGGAAGATGCGATTTGAATGCAATCGTTTCTGAACCTTTTGCATTTATAAATTTAAGAAGTGCGAGGTTACGAAATATGCCAACTTGAGAACCTGCCGTATCAACTTGAGGAATATTTTTCAAAACCCACTTTTTAAATTCAGGGTGTGGATATCTATCTGATGGAAATTTTTTTACATCACAAAACTCTGAACCTACAGTCAGAATAAAATTTGTATAAGAATTTTGTACTGCATCATGAAATTTTTTTGTCTCCATATTCAACCATTGTGGCATCTTATAACAATTACCAAAGTTTTTAGTTGAACCTAATTCATTATTTTTATGAATAGCATTTTCATTATTAAATAAATAAGTGTCATCATAATTAATTATATAATCTGCAAGACTAAGATTTAATCGTTGATGATGTCCATTAACTTTACAGGCATTATCAAAAGTAGAAATCCTATAAAAATTTTTCTCATCCGTATTTCGAATCCAAGCACCTGCCATACACTCAAAAGTTTCTCCTAGAGTAGTCCATCTAAATGGGTAGATAAGTAAAAGGTTGTCATAAATTGGTAAAGATTCTGCAAAAATTTGTCGGTGCATATCTAATACTTGTTGGAAATTAGTTATTTTTACATTATCTTTATCTAATCTTTTCATGTCCTCTTTATTCCATTTTTGCAAATCTTTATGCACAAAATCATCACTTAAAAAAATTTTTGTGGCTGATAATAATTTACCCTTGAGTTTAAATACGTCTTTGTTAAATCCGATTCTGTGATGAGTCATAAATGTTCTTTTGGGTTCATCCAATCCATGAATCAAATGTTCTAAAAAATTTTCATATTTTGTTTTCATTTTTTTCTCCGTAAAAGTTGGGGACATCTTTAGCCGTGTCCCCTTCGGCTCATAAATAAATTACGCCACCTCCTTTTTTTCTTGTAGGTTTAATATAAAGTCTAGAGCTTGAGTTGCTTTTGAGAAAGCTTTAAAGATTGCTTTAGGTTCATTCTTAATTGCTTTCATCCAACCATTAAGATATTGAGCATGGTCTTTTCTTGGTCTTGGTGATAGACCTAAAACACTCATTAATAATGCAGAACCTGTCTCAGCTACTAATTCTTCAAAAGCATAACTCTCTTTGTCAGATTTGAAATTTCTTTCCAAACGATTTTTATGTCCTGTCCAATGAACCAATTCATGTAGAACAGTTCCATAATAATCTTCGGCTGTATTGAAGTCGCTTACGTTTGGCACTTGAATATAATCAGCAGTTGTATGATAAAAAGCACGACCACCAAGATGTCTAATATCAGCGTTTGTATTTTTAACAAAAGAATTAAAAGACTCAGAAATTTGTAAAGGTGTTTTCTTAACAGTCTCAACTTTTTTTGGTTGATAGCCTTCAACTAAATCGGCATTAAAAACTTTACTTGCTTTTAAAAACCAAACTGTTTTTCTTTTTGGCTTACCACTGTCATCAAGAATTTCTGACTCGACATCTTTCTGACCCCAAAAGAAAATAGTGACAGCACCTTTTTTAATTTTGAAATCTTCATTAATAGATTTCCATTGATTGTATGTTGCCCACTCGTTAGAAGTATAACCTTCTTTGTAAGCAGTCAAAGACAAAGTAAGTACATTCATACCTTGATAAGTTTTTTTAGTTTTTGCATTAACAGGAAAGCCACTTGCAATTTTTGATGACCAACCTTTGACCCAATTAGTGCCTTCAGTTTTCATAAGATTGAGAATTTCATCAAGCACTGAATTAAGTTCTTTTTGTGTGTAAGTAAGTTTCATTTTTTTCTCCGTGTAAGTGTGAAATTTCATTATCCCACATTAATATCTTAACAGCTTTAAGATGTGATACAAGCCTTTTTTTATTTTTTTTATAAGTCATTGATTTTACTGTTTTATTTCTTAATATATTTTTTTAATTAATTGCTTATCACATTTTTTCTTGACGGAAATAATTATCTGATGTAAGTGTAGGTATAACTTTTAAAAATAAGGAGTGCTTATGGACTTAGAAAAAGAAGCTACAGTAAATGTAGATACAAGCCTTACAGTTGACATAGCTGATAAGTGCAATGAGTTATTAGCCACTCGGAAACAAATTGAAAAATGCGAAGAAAATCTTTCTCGTTTAAAGAAAGACGAAAAAATTTTAGCGTCAAATGAAATTCCGAAGGCTATGGCAGAGGCAGGTGTGACCATGCTAAAATTATCTGATGGTTCAACTGTTGAAGTAAAACCAATTTATTCAGCTCGCATGCCAAGTGATTCTCGAAAGCAAGAAGCGTTTGAATGGCTTAGAGAAAATGGTGCAGGTGACCTGATTAAAAATATTGTGTCTTTGAATTTTGGTAGAGCAGAAGATAGCGATGCTAAAAAACTTTTTGAAAATTTACAAGAACAAGGATACAATGTCAGCCAAAACGAAAAAGTTGAACCGAACACATTAAAAGCTTTTGTAAGAGAAAAATTACAAAAGGGTCAAAATGTTCCAACTGATTTGTTTTCAATATTTGTAACTAACCAAACATCAATTAAAACGAAGGAGTAATCATGAACCAAGTTACAGAAAAAAAAAATAACGTTCCTCAAAAATTTAATCTTGAAGAACATGCCGACCAAGGTAATGAATTTGTTACAGCTCGTGACACTAAATTACCAATTTTAAAAATACTTTATTCCAATTCACCAGTCCTCGATGAGAGTGATGGTAAGTTTAATGATAAAGCAAGACAAGGTGATATTTATAATGAAATCACTGGCAATTTATATAAAGGTAAAGAAGGTGTCTTAGTAGTACCTTGCTTATATGTAAATACTTTTAATGAATGGAAAGATAGAGGTGATTCACCTGGAAGACCTATTGCTATTCATAGAGACTATGAAATCATGAGAAAAACATCTCGTTCTGATGATGGAAAAGACAGACTAGAAAATGGTAATTATGTTGAAGATACAGGTAATCATTTTGTTTACATACTTGATAAAAATTATGCACCTGTCGAAACAGCATTGATTACGATGAAGTCCACACAAAAAAAGAAATCTAAGTTGTGGAATTCAATGCTACAATCAAGAAGAGTTAAAGGGTCTAATGGATTTTTCTGTCCACCTTCTTGGAGCCAAGTGTATAAATTAACAACTACCAAAGAATCAAATTCTCAAAACTCATGGTATGGATGGGTCGTTGAATTTGATAAAATGTTAAGTCCTGACAGCAACATTAATACTTTAGAAGTGTTAAATGCTTTTTATAAAAGTGCGAAGACTTCTGATATTTTCGGGACTGTTGCATTTGAAGAAGAAAATAAAAAAACAAGCACAGAATCTGTTCAGCAACCAGCTCAACAAGCTGATGCTAATTCAGATGTTCCTTTCTAATGAAGGAACAACTTCTTGAATTGTTTACTAGTGACAATTCTCGCTACCTCAAGTCCTCCCTTACGGGGGAGGACGATGAGAGAGGCAAGAAACAAGCTCACTACGCCACGATTCACGAACCAGTAACTGCTGATGTTTGGAGTCAGCACCTTGATGGTAAAATTAGATTAGGATTAAAACCCGAAATAGACAATAAATGCAAATGGGCATGCATTGATGTTGACCCAAATAATTATAAAGATTATTCAGAAAAAAAGTATGTACAAATAATCAAAAAATATAAACTACCTTTTGTTCCTGTTAAATCAAAATCAGGTGGTTTACATATTTTTATTTTTTTTTCAGAAATGGCTGATGTAAAAAAAGTCACTGATAAATTATCTGAGATAAACGAACAATATTTTTTAGCTCAAGAAATTTTTCCATGTAATAAAGCAGTCAACATGCCTTATCATAATATGAACGCTTCTATGGAATTTGCTTTTGATGAAAACAACACACCTGTAATGATTGGTAGATTTATTCAACTTGCTAAAAAACAAATGATTGAACCCAGCAAATTTTTTGAATTGAAAGTTGAAGAATATGAAGCAGAAAGTGAATGGAAACATTATCCACCTTGTGTGCAAAAATTAATTCAAGAAGGATGGAGCGGTAATAACAGAAACAATTTTTTATTTAACGTACTTGTGCTTGAGATGAAAAAGAATTCTACTTTAACATTACAACAACTAGAGGAGATTGCTCAACACAGAAACACCAATATTTTTACAAAACCTTTAGGAAAAAATGAAGTATCTCAATTAACAAAGTCAGTGCATAAAGGTGGTTATGAATTCCAATGCCCACCAAAACATCCTGAGTATAATCCGATTTGTAATAAAGAATTATGTAAAACAAGACGCTTAGGTATCGGTGAAGCTGTTCCTGAGATTATAGAGTTTTTTGAAAACATTAATTATATACAAGACACAAAAAACATTTGGTATGAGTTTGATTATAAGGGTCAGAGAATTAGTGTTACTCCCGAAGATATGAAAGATGAAAAAGCATTTAGAGTAAAGCTTCTTAGACACAGAGTATATTGGTTGACTCTACCAAAACCAAGAAAAGGTCCTAGTCCTTTTGAATTACTTATGAAAACTATTGTCGATAAATCAGAAGAATCTACAGACCATCAATATACTGACACTGTAGAAGAGGAACGCTATTCCGTTCTTAAAGATTTTTTCGAATCACATATTGAACAGGATAAGTTTGAAAAATTAAAAGATGGCTATGTGGTCTTAGATTCAAAAACAAATACCTGCTATTTTAAAAAACTGACCCTTGATAGATTTTTGAAAAAGAATGCAGCTCGAACATTTAACACCACCGCTGACGCTTTACGAATGTTAGGATGTAAAAGAGCCGATTATAAAGAAGGTGAAAAAAATGTATGGTTTGTTGATATGCCTGATTTTGTGAGTCATCAAAGTATAAAACCTAAAGATAAAAAATCTACAGAAATGGATGAAGAACATCATGACAAGTTCAGGAATACAAAAGCATAAGAACTTATATAGAAAAACAGTAAAGATTTTCGGTCCTCCTGGCACTGGCAAAACTCATACTTTAATTGAAAGAATTTTAAAGAAACATTTAGCCAGAGGCATACACCCAAAAGACATTGCTTTTATTTCATTTACAAACAAGGCAGTGGATACAGCGAGAGATAGAGCCTTAGCAACTTTTACACAATACACTACAGATGACTTTCAACGATTTAAAACGCTTCATAAATATTGCAGGCGTTACTTTGAAGAGGAGGTTTTTGACCCTAAAAACTGTATGCTCGATTACGCTTTGCAAGCTAAGATAATAAAAACATCCGATAATCGTTTGTCTGATGATAATTTTCATTATAAAGATTGGTCATTAGGCGTGTATGACAAAGCACGAAACACGCTCCAAGAACCTCAACTAGTTTATAAAAAAGAAAGTTATAAAAGAGATAGTCTTGAAATTTTTCTGAGAAAGATTGACACATACAAGCATTATAAAAAAGATTCATTTATAGATTTTACAGATATGATTGAGAGGTCAATTGATGAAGTAAACTTTCCTCCACTTGAAATTTTGATTTTAGATGAAGCTCAAGATTTTACACCTTTGCAATGGTCAGTGATTTATAAAATGGCAGACAATGTAAAAAAAATTTATTTAGCAGGTGATGATGACCAAGGTATATACAAATGGAATGGAGCAGACCCAAAATATTTTACTACATACTTTCCTGGTCGCAAAGTTATTTTAAGACAAACACGAAGGTTTGGTGAAGAGATTTATCGTTTTTCTCAAATCATCAGACGAGGAATTTTTGATAGTGTCGAGAAAGAATATGACTGCTTACCCAAAAAAGGTAGTGTAAAAAGATATCTTAATTTTAGCGAAATACCTTTTCATAGATTGGAAGGCACTTGGTATATTCTAGGTAGAATTCATTCGACTGTAAATGAATTAAGAATGTGTGCGAAAGATGTTGGTTTATATTTTTCTGATAATAAGGGTAATAAAAGTTTTGATGTGAAGCAGTGGGAAGCTATTAAAGCTTGGACAAGGATAACTAATAATAAAAAAATTAGTAGGAATAGTGCAGAAAATATGTATAAATACTTGAGAGAACTAAAGGATTTTAATTTTAGGACACAAAAATTTTGGCAAAACATACCTGAAACTCAAGTGTTCGATTTGAAAGATTTAAGAGAGTGGTGTGGATTAGACATGGATGATTCTTATTTAAAAAAAAATTGGTGGGAGGTTTTGAAAAGAAATTTTAAAGATAATCAGGTGAACTATTTTGTTCAATTGTTAAAAAATTATGGTCAAAAAATATTGTCAAATGAACCTAATATAATTATTGATACAATACACTCGGTTAAAGGTGGTGAAGCTAATAATGTTTTGATTTATTCAAAAACTAATTATGCATCGACCTATGATAAAAAAAGTAAAGAAGAAAAGTCAGATGAGAAAAGAGTTTATTATACAGCGGTCACAAGAGCTAAAGATACTTTGCATATTTTATCAACTGATTTTCGATTTAATTATCCCATCGGAAAAGATTATTTAATATATTTACAGGAGCAATAATGAAACCTTTTTTTCAAGAACTTCGAGTCGGTCAATTCTACAGTCCTGAATTACATGATGTAATTTTTAACCCTGAAACTGAATGGGTTAGCTACTTTAATTTTTTGGCATGCCCGATTGAAAAAGAAATTTTATTTAAAGACCATTTTTATAATTGGTTGTACAAGAGACATCCTTATAAAGCTGGTGTTTTAAAAATGGAACATCAGACTATGTATAATTGGCATAAAGATTCGAATAGAGGCACTACAGTAAACTGCCTGATTAATACACCTAATACTTCATACACTTTTTTTAGAAAAGAGTTTGACGTAAACCATCCTATTATTGAGCTACAATATTTTCCTGGTAGTAGGTTTTTACTTAACAACCAACAAGACCATATGGTTTTAAATTATAACGGAATTAGAATGGTTCTAACTATTGAATTTTTAGAGGATAAAAATGAATTACGCTTTGAAGATTTATTGGAGGAAATAGAAAAGGATTATTATGAAAAGTGATATTTCAAACATGCTGTCACGTTTTTTTAAAAAGTATAAACATCAACTTGATTCTGAAGATGTAGACAAGTTTGGTAATTTATGGAAAAATTTTTACGATACAGTTGTTGAGGATGATGTCTGGAAAAAAGGTAGCAAGCATTACAAAAATTTTCTCATACAACCTGGTCAATTTATATTAGTAAATAATCTAAAATTTCCTGAAGGTAATGTTATTAAATATACATCAAGACATAATCAAGAGGGTGGTGGTGGAAAAAAAGACATTGAGAAAGCTATTCACTATTTAGAAATGATAAAAGAAAGAGACTACGAATGAAATGTTGGCACTGTGATACAGAATTAATTTGGAATGGTGATTATGATATTGAAGATGAGTATGATGAATTTTGTATGGTCACAAATTTATACTGTCCTAATTGTGGTGCTTATGTTGAAGTGTATTTACCAACAGACGATGCTGAACCAACTTGGCAAAAAAAAATAGTGACTGCTAATGACTAGCCTACAACTTACATTTAACTTTAAAAAACATATTTGGTCAGCTCCAAGTGAGTATAAAGATTTATCTGACGCTAAAGAAATTGCGATAGACTTAGAGACCAAAGATGAGGGCATTAACAATGGACTTGGAGCGGGTTGGGCAACAAACCAAGGAGAGATAATTGGATTCGCTATCGCTACAGAGGGATGGCAAGGTTATTATCCTTTCGGTCATTTCGGTGGAGGTAATTTAATTAAAGAGCAAGTGTTGCGATATATGAATGATATTTGTGCATTGTCTTGCCGAAAAATTTTTCATAATGCTCAGTATGATGTCGGATGGCTCAACGCCTATGGTATCGAGGTTAAAGGAGAGATTGTCGATACTATGATTGCAGGAGCTTTGATTGATGAAAATAGATACACTTATAAATTAAACGCTTTAGCAAAAGATTACTTAGGAGAGTTAAAAGCAGAAACCGATTTAAATGAAGCAGCTCAGGCTCATGGTGTTGACCCTAAAGCCGAGATGTGGATGTTGCCAGCAGAACATGTTGGATACTACGCTGAACAAGATGCACGGCTAACGTACCTTTTATGGCAGAGATTTAAACATGAAATACACTCACAAAGTTTAGAAACTGTTTGGAACCTCGAAAGACGTTTGTTGCCAATATTAATTAAGATGAGAAAAAAAGGTATTCGAGTTGATGTTGAAAAAGCATCTGCTTTACAAAAAAAGTTTATTGAAAAAGAAAAAGATACTTTACTTAAAATAAAAAAACTTGTTGGAAAAGATATAGATATTTGGGCAGCAAGACAAATTGCTTTTGGTTTTGATAAATTAGGTATTACATATCCTAAGACAGCTAAAAGTGGAGAACCAAGTTTTACACAAAATTGGTTAATAAATTCTGACCATCAAATTTCTAAATTAATTGTACGAGCCAGAGAGATAAATAAATTTCATAATACATTTTTAAATTCAATAATGAAGTTTGAACATAAAGGTAGAATACATGCCGAAATAAATCAATTACGTTCTGATACAGGAGGCACTGTTAGTGGAAGACTTAGTATGTCAAGTCCCAACTTGCAACAATTACCTGCACGAAATAAAGAGTTTGGACCTATAATTAGAGGGCTTTTCCTTCCTGAAGAGAACTACCAATGGGGTTCTTTTGATTATTCTCAACAAGAACCTCGTTTGGTGGTGCACTATGCTTCAAGTATCGGTGAGGGTTATGAAGGGTCACAAGAACTTGTTGAGGCTTACACAAAAGCTGATGCCGACTTCCATCAAACTGTAGCTGACTTAGTCGGTATAGATAGGAAACAAGCAAAAACGATTGGTCTCGGTTTAATGTATGGTATGGGAAAAAATAAATTAGCTAACATGTTGGGTTTAGGTTTTGATGAAGCTAGTGCACTCATTGCTAAGTTTAATCGCAAAGCACCTTTTGTAAAATTATTATCAGACAGATGTATGAAGAAAGCTAATAGTGAAGGAGTCATACGAACTAAACTAGGACGGAAATGTCGTTTTGATATGTGGGAGACAAAAGATTTTGGTATTCACACTCCTGAGAAATTTGAAAATGCCTCAGCAAAATATGGTGCCAGTAACATAAAAAGAGCTTTTACATATAAAGCTTTAAATAGATTAATTCAGGGTTCAGGAGCTGACCAAACAAAAAAAGCTATTGTTGATTGTTATGAGCAAGGTGACTTGGCTCTTTTACAAATTCATGATGAATTATGTTTTAATGTTTCTTCTGAGGAGCATGCTCAAAAAATAAAGACAGTGATGGAGGATGGCGTGAAACTAAGAGTTCCAAGTGTAGTGGATGTTGCCTTAGGCAAAGACTTTGGTGAAGCGAGTTAGTATTTCGCTTTTGCTTCTCTTATATCGGCTAGTACCAAAGCTTGCTTTATAGCTTCAATTTTTTTCTCGATATCTTTCATCTCAATGGAGTAAACACCACTTTCAGTATACATGGCATTCCACTTGGATTCTAAAGACATCTTGGCATGTAATAATTCCGCTATTGCCATTTTCACTTCCTTTCATAATAAAGTATAAAAAAGATTATAAAAGATGTCAATTAGCTTGCACTATCACATTTAAACATATATATTTATAATTGATATTAATTTAAAATAAGGAAAAAAAATATGGATACTACAAAATGGCACACAGTTGCTATACGAAAAGATTGTTATTACAAATTAAAAGGTTTATGCTCAGTAAAATATAGAAGACCTAATAATATGATTAGCAAAATGATTGATGAAACAATTCGTTATCAAGCAAAAAAAGAGGGCACAAGTTATGAAGCCTTTTCAGAACATCTTTTAGAAAAAGGAAAAAAATCTAATGCCAGAGACTAAACCTAGATGGGCAGAATTTTTAGTTTACATTGATAATAAAAATTATGCTACAGGTTATAGAGACGATGAAGAACCTCACGAAGATTATGAAAAAGGTATCTATGTTTCTATACCCACAAAAATTCCTGTAAGAACAGATACGACTTTTGAATATGGTGGTCATAAAATGAAAGCACTTGTAGTGACTAAATGTAATAATTTTGAAGACCATTTTAGAGTTTTTTGTAGGGAGATAAAATGAAATGGATTTTAATATTGTTTCTTTATAGCGGTGAAGAAATTGTTTATGGTGAAGTTCCAGCTTGCATTGTTGATGACATATGGGACAAAGTTGAAATGTATGAGCAAGAAAATGACATTGATATTCAGGGATGGGGATGTTATGACGAAAAAACTTTTATCATAAGACAAAACGCCAGAAAAAATTTAGGCATAGATGTTTAATTTTTTTATAGTGACATTTTGGTTCGAGTTGAACAATAAATTATACATGAAACATTTTTCCAATTTTAAACATAAAAATTGTGAGACAGCCATAACAAAAATTGTTAAAGATTTTGAAAAAAAAAATCCAAATAAAACAGTGAAAGCAGCTAAATGTAATGACCCTATTATTTGGTTTAAAAAATATAAACTTAATAAATGGGAACAAATAAAAGATAAGGAGTAAGGATGGAAACATTAATTGTAGGACTAATAATTAATATATACACTTGGAGTAATGCTGATTTTTTTGTACAAAGAAAAAATAATGAAAGAGAATACACCTGTGTATGGGTTGACAAAGGATGGTCGAAAGCAGACCCAAAAAATCCTGCGTTAACTTTACCTGGTGGTTATACAAAATATAAACAACACTGTGTAACGAAAGAAAAAGAATGAATTTAAATAAAACAGAAATAGAGTTAATTCAATATTGTCTTAATCATACATTGGAATCATTACCTTGGAGTTATTACAGATATTATCCAAAATATACTGAAAAAGAAGATTTAAAAAAATTAAAAGAATTAGAAAAAAAGGTAAATAAACTGCAAACAAAATTAAGGGGAAAAAATGAATTTAAAAAAAAAAATTTTAGTTTACGAAGTCTGTGAAGAATGTCATGGCAATGGTTATATCCGTCCTGACAGATTCAAAGATAAAGAAATAGATACGACTTATGTTTGTAATGCCTGTGGTGGCTCAGGTCACTCAGGAGCTCGAACAAAGTTATGAAAATAATAGAAGTCTTTAATGAAAAAACAGTATGTTGCAGGGGTGAAGACTCAGGAGGTCATCCTCTTATTTACTTGTCACTTGAAGGAGTTGACGAGGTTAGATGTCCCTATTGCAGTATTGTTTTTAAAAAAATCAAAAGACACTGACCTAGACACATGAACCACGAACCTTTATCCTATACAAATGGGAGAAAGCGTTTGGCTAATAAATACACACGAATACCTAACGAAAAGCTGTTTGTCGAAAACTCAAGCTATAAAAATTATACGCACTTAAAGAATAGAATCATTCAAGAAAAACTGCTTCCTTACGAATGTCAGGTCTGTGGAAATAAAGGTGAGTGGAATAAAAAAAATTTATCGCTTGTACTTGACCACATAAATGGGGTAAAAAAAGATAATAGGCTTGAAAATCTTCGATTTGTTTGTCCCAATTGCGATAGTCAACTGCCCACATTCAAATCGAAGAACATCAGATATCAACGAGACAATAATAATTTTAACTACAATTTAAACGGCTACGACCCCACAATCTATAAAAAAAAGTAAAGAGTGTGAATAGTAAGTAGTTTTTGACTGAGGTATACTATGGTTATGTCTAGTAATAAATTTCAATGGGAGAATCTTCTTGAGCATGAGGAGGTAGCCTTTCTGGTTGACCCGAATGGTATGTCACCTGACGAAAGGCATGAGTTAATCGAAAGTTTATATGTCGACTATCTAAAATTACGAGCTACAAAAAAAACAGATAAAAGCATTCTAGCTAATTATAAAAAGATTTTGAGGGAGTTAGTAAAAAATTTTGCTCACTAATGAGCTCATCTCCTTATCTGTATAAATTAATGGGACTTAGTTTTACTCGGTCCGTGGTCGATAAGAAACTGAATCCTGAACATAAATTGTGGCGTGCTGTCGTTATAAACGCTTTCGATGATACAATGATAACACTGTCCGATAGAAAATCATCAGTGCAAAAGATTGAAGCTCATAATTGGATTCTCCAAGAATCACGGGACTATAGAGAAGTTTGTGAATGGGCACTACTAGACCCTGAAGAAATGAAAGAACACTACATTGGTGCCCTAAAACGTAAAGTTATTACCTTTACTAAAAAACAAGTGCGGTGGGCAGAATATAATAGAATCTATAAAGCTTTGTTTTGTGATATCAACGTTGACCAGAAAAAATTAATTAGAAGACGATTAGATGAGCTTAGAAAAGAAATCCATAATACATCTACTTCTTATACCGATTCCATAATTCTTCAAGCTTTGTAGTTGTTCCCATGACCTTTAAATTTCTTATATGTGTGATTACCATCGCCAGGCACAGTAAAAACATTGTAGTCAATTCCATCTCGATACACCACCATATCCAAATAACCTGAGAACCAAGACCCACGATTGGTGCATAATAGGAACCATTACCATAGACATAGATGCTAATGATAGCGGTACACGCTGCAAGGAACTCGAGCCAGTATAAATCCATAAATTAATCATACATGATTTTTGACAGTTTTCTATAATACACTTCCTTACAAAAAAAAATAAAAAAGTAAAAAGGTAAAATAGGACTATATTTTGGGAAAACTAGGAAAAATAGCAGAAAACAAGGAAAAAATACAAAAAGTTTTAGGAAAGTTTTAGGAAAAATTCCTAAAAAATAGGAAAAATTAAAATTTTTGAGGTGAAATATGCATTTTTTTTTATTTTTTTTTTTTTCTAAGTAAATATATTATAGAATTTTGGAAAAACTAATGATACTGTATTTGCAATATGGTTAATTTAAAAATGAATAGATTTTATTATAGTCCCCTACCTGAAAATTTAAAAATTGATAAAAGTAAAATTGATGGTCATGGCATTTTTGCAAGAACAAATATAATGAAGGGTATTGATTTAGGTTCAACACATATTAAAGTTCCGATGATATTTGGTTATGTAAGAACACCTCTTGGAGGTTTTGTTAATCATAGTAAGTCAAACAATTGTAAATTATTTGTTAAAGAAAGTTGGGACGATTATATAATCTATAATTTATTGACAATTAAAAATATAAAAAAAAATCAAGAGATACTTTTGGATTACGATAATTAATGCCTAGAAAATCAAATCAATTAAAATCTACTACTGAATTGACAGTGCAACAAAGACAATTTGTTGATATTCTTGTTGAGAACTGGGGAAATATATCAAAAGCTGATGCAGCTTCAAAAGCTGGTTATACATCTGAAAGAGGTAAACCATATGAACAGGCTAGTAGATTATTGAATCCTGACTTAAATCCTCATGTGTGTAGATACTTTGAAAAAAGAATGTCAAAAGAACAGGAAAAATATGACAAAGATAAATTGAGGCGTTTTAAAATCTTTGAGAGACTGAGAAATGGAGCAGAGATAAAAGGTCAATACACAGGAGCTATTAATGCAGAGTATAGAGCTGGTCAAATGGCAGGGATGTTTGTTGATAAAAAAGAAATTACTCATAACACTTTAGAAGGAATGAATCGAGAGCAGTTAGAAAAAAGACTGGAAGAGCTCGAGGGAAAAATAAAAGATGCATCAAATATTATTGATGTAACTCCTGAAAAAAAATAAAAAAAAAATAAAAAAAGACTTGCATCACTAGTAAAATGTGATATTATATAAGTGTGAGGAAATGAATTTTCACACAAACAACGGAGAAAAAAATGGAAAAAAAAATAAAAATATACAACGGCTTGTATAAGTACAAAGGTTATATAATCGATAGACAAGATGCTGGTGTAGATAAACCTTATGTGCACTGGAACATTGGTACAGAGGTTGCAATTCCAAATAGTGATAACACTGAAATTGAGTGGCACGATGGAGCTAATACCCTTAAAGATGCGATTGCATTCATCGACAGAACATACTAAATAGCGATATAAATAATAAAATTAAAGAGAGCTTCGGCTCTCTTTTTTTTTGCAAAAAAAATAAAAAAAAATAAAAAAAAAGTTGTATCACCTGTAAAATGTGATATTATATAAGTGTGAGAAAATGAATTTTCACACAAACAACGGAGAAAAAAAATGCTAAATAACAAAGAAAACTTAACAAAACAATATAGCTTCAAGGATTTATCTGGAGGGGAAAATAAAGATTTGTTTGTTCATCTCTACACTAATCCAAAAAATGGTAATCTTATTTTTGAATCTACAAAATATTTTGGAGGTACTCAAGCAATAAGAGAGTGGAAAGAATATGATGTAGAGCAAAAAAAATTTTTTGATATATGTGGAAGAGTATCTAAAAGTAAGTTCAAAAACTTTGATATTACAGAAGATGGAGTTTACTTTGAAATGGATTTTACAACACAAACAAACAAATATTTTAATTAAAATAAAAAAAGACTTGCATCACATATTAGATGTGATATTATATAAGTGTGGGACAATAAAGTTTCACACTTAAACGGAGAAAAAAATGAATAAAATACTTGAACAAATAAATGAAATATACTCTTACGACCCAGGTAACCTTTCTTGGGAAGATGCTTCTAAGATAAACCTTACTAATCTTGAAAAAAAAATACTTTCAAAATATGAGTATGATTTATCAGAATCTATAGCTAATGGTCTTTGGTGTACTCACGATTGGCGTGAAAAAGAGTTACTTGAAAATGCTACTAGAGAAAGAGGTGCTTTGTCTTCTTTAACTCAAAAAGGCATAATAGAGTGGGGTTGTGAAGGTTGGATACTTGGTGAGTTGGGTATAAGATGCCTTATACTTCATTGCTTAGAAAAGGGCACTCTTGAAAAACATATATAGACTAAATGGTCAAGGGGGAGTACCACAAATCTCCCCCAACTCTTACGGAGAAAAATATGCAAAAAAATAAAATAACAAAAGCAGTGGTAAATGGTATTGCTTATAAAGTTGAAGATGGTGATTTATATTATCTCGACACTGTTAATAACAAATATGAAATGGTAACTTACTTTGAGGATTTTTCTGAATTTGAATTACATTTTCTTAAAAGAACATTACCAAAGTTTAATTTGTATCATGGGGAGTATCTATAATGGGCAAAGTAAAACAAATGGCATTTGACCAAGAAGAAAAATATATTCAAAAAACAATTGAAGAGGGTGGAGATTCTCAACAAGAAATTTTAAATAACGTTTACAA
>VTLG01015069.1_pt1 | contig 17171 bp, 26 predicted proteins | sample 4694571 | NCBI WGS metagenome assembly VTLG01 (sample SAMN12604809, study PRJNA352737) | marine metagenome | biome: ENVO:00000447; feature: ENVO:00000209|ENVO:00000569|ENVO:01000036; material: ENVO:00002151; isolation source: viral sequences binned using virsorter ...
TCCGTGCTGCGTGGAGCAGGGTTAGTGACGTCGCTGCTGATGTGGCAGCGTGAGCCGCCGACGGCGTCGGACGACTCGCTGACGTTGTATTTCTTTAGCAACTGCTGTTTATGACTATAGCTTTCGACGACGCAACCAAAGCCGGCGTGGTACTTGCCATACATGCCGGAGTGGTCGTGGTGTATCATGTTGCTGCGCCGAAAGACCATCGGTGCCTGGCTGCCGCAGTCGTCGCAGACGATGGTCTTGGTGACGTCGTCGCTTTTGATGAAGCAGACGTCCTCATGCAGGCGGCCGCAGTCATTGCATTCGTAGTCGTGGAGTACCATTTAGTTTTGTCCTGGTGCGCGTTGCACCTCTTGACTCATTTCCTGGGCTTGGCTACGTACGAGGCTGACGATGCCCCCCTCTGCTTCGCTGCGCTGGTCGCCGCCACCACCACCACCACCGGCACCTGGCGCTACGCCCTGCGCCATCTGCTGCAAAAATTGCTCATGCTGTCCGATATGGTTTTGGACGGTCTGCATTATCTGCTGCTGCTGCACCGGCAGCATCTGCTGGAACTGCGGCAACTGCGGCAACTGCTGATGCACTTGGATATGAAGGGCGTGGTTCTCGTCCGGCGTGACGCCAGGGTCGCCGCCGACCATTAGATACGCGACGTTTTCGAGGTTGGCGGCCTTTATGGTGTCGCCATTCTCGCGCTGGCCCAGGTACTTGTCGGGGTCTTGAACCCTAAATGCCTTGAGCAAGCCTTTTATCGCTTCCAGGCGGTTTATCTCTGGCAGGTTGATCGTGTAGTTGAACAGTTGCAGGGCATCCTCGCGCTCCAACTGCTCGGTCAGCGGCTGCATACTGCCGGCTTCGATCTCGACCTTGTAGCGTACGCGTAGAAGGTCGGCCGACACCGCCTCGTAGACGGGGTCTTGCTCGTTTTGGGCTACGTTGACGAGGAAGTTTTCGGGCGTGTAGCGCGGATCCGCCATCATACGCAGGCTGTTGCGGACGATGGCGCGGTAGCAGTCGGCAACGCGCAACTGCATCCACTCGCGGTTGATCTGGCTGAAGGACGCCTGCAAGGACGCCTGCGTCGCCGTCACCTTGGGGCCGCCGCCCATCGCCAGTTGGCTGACGTTGAGCGACTGCTCCTCGTAGCTACGGGCGTCGTTTTCCAAGCCCAGCTGATCCGGCGGCGGTGCGCCGAAATTAAGCTCCTTCATACTGGTATTCGGATCTTCGACCCAGATGATCTCGCCGTCGCGCCCCTCTTCTAACGTGTCGCCTATGTCCTGGTTGGCTTCGCGCTCACGGCGTGACGCCAGAACGACGCGCTGGAACCGCTTGAGCAGGTCGGCACGGCGACTGACGCTCTCGACAATGAGCTTTTGGGTGTCCTCGATGTACTCCATCGGAGGTTGGCCGTAGAAGCTCTTTTCGGTCTGGTCAAACTTGAGCGCGAAGTATGGAAAGCCGCCGTCGGTCAAGAAGCCACCGGCCGGCGTGAACTCGCCCGTCATCATCGGCTCGCCGGTGAACGGGTCGGGCTGCGTCACCGCCTCCATCGCCAGCATCGGATGGTCTACTTCTTCAATAGGCTCTTTGACGCCTTCCGCAAAGGTGATGCGCTTCTTATGGAGCCGGTCATGGATCTCATATAGCAGCACCATCTCGCCACGCTCTTTGCTGGTGTTGATGGCGTCTTGCTCGTCGGAGTGCTGCGCTTCCTCGAAATCAGTTATGAAGCCGTCGCCCTGGGCATCTTCGTAGGACGTCGGCCGTATCTGACGTCGGTTGACGAACCGCGAGTCTTCTTTTACGAATTCCAGCGGCACCATCATCTTCTCGATGATATAACGGGCGTGTGAGAGCTTATGCGGCGGCGTCAGCGGGTCCACAAAGATGTTAAAGGGCGACACCCGCGTGACGTACGGAAAATCATTCTCCATCGCATCGTTGACGACGTAAGGCGCTTCGATGTCTTCGTCGCCAGGCGGGTTATACCCAAACTTGAGCCAGCCGATGCTGCAAAAAAGGGCATCGAAGATGATCTGCTGCACCTCACGCTTGGCGTCCATTTGCTCCAGCGCGGCATTGGCGACCCGCTCCAAGATCTCGGCAGCAAACTCGCGCTGTGGTTCCTCGACCTTGAAAAACACGTGCGGGTAGTTAAAGCTCACCGACGCGATGATCTGGCGTGCCAGCGGGTACATGCGACTGATCTTGATGATCTTGTCATCGCCCAAGCCTGGCACATCGAAGTCGAGGTCGTAGGTCTTGAGCAGGCGTCGCCACACCTTATGCCGGGTACGCATATACTTGCGGCTATTTTCGATGCAGCCCTGCCAGAACTCTATTTCTTTCGACTTCATCAGCTTAACAAATTTCCGTTAAGTGGTAGGTAAAAAAAGGGGTTACCTCTTGCGATCACCTCGACCACTCGGCTTCTTACGCGCGTTGGTGACCTTCTTGCCGCTGCGCTTGGCCGCTTTCTTTGCGGCAGAGCGTCCAGCAGCGGTATAGGCGTAGTGCTTGCCGCCGACCTTGGGCATCCTTACTTCCTCGTCTTGCCGGCTTTGAGGTTATCCGCACCAGCCGGCATCGGCTTTACGCGAGTGCTATTGCTCTTGGGCTTCGTCTTGACCGATTTGGGTGTGCCGTTGAACTTCGCCATGGTTTTGCGTCCTAATTTGAGGCCGACCGGAAACAACGCTCCGACGGCGGTGGTGGTCATTGCTGAAATAGTGGCAGCATTAGCGGCTTAGACATCACCGCTATGCGACGATTTCGTTTATTGCCTGGTATTTCCCATCGTTCCAAGTTAAATCCCAAATGGTTCCAAAATTCTACTGCGCTGGTGTCTTCAGCGCATCGTAAGCGTATCGAACTTGCGCCGCTTTTTTCGCTGCGGTCCACTAAGGCACTTACAGCCTCTTCGCCAAACCCCTTCAACCGTTTTTCATGCTGTATGCACGCCTGCGATAGCACAACAGATCGACCTGGCGCTATGACACCATGCAGCAGATATCCTACGTTCCGGCCTTTGGCATCTTTTTGCAGCACATAACGACCGTGTTGAACATATTGCCGGTCAATCGTTGGCATCGGTATAAAACCCAACGCATCAGAATTTTCGCGGTGCAATCCGCTTATCCAAGACGCTATCATGCGTAGGCGTAGCGGCCGCTGCGGCGGCCGGCCCCATCCATCAGTTGGTCTATCGCTTCCTGGCCGGTGCCTTCGTATGGTTCCGGCTCGGTCTGCTGATGCGGCTTATATACATGCATCATCGCGTAGCGCAGCTCGTCCGCGGCATGGTCTTCGGCCGTCGTATCGAGGTCTTCGGGGTTCTTACTGCTGCGCGGCAGCGACGGCATCGTCCGCATCAGCGCGTCGTTCCACCCGTTGAAGCAGTAGATACGGTTCTTGATCAATGCGTCGTTGACGACGCGCCAGCCGGTAATACGGTCGTTGTTGGCACGCGTCAGGAAGATGCCCTGCTCGGCAAAGACGTCGGCGGGTGAGTGGTTGATCACCTCCGACAAGCGCCTTTTTACAAACATACTGGGGTCCGCATACGTCGCCTGCGGATAGCGGCCGCCGGTAAACGGACATGCCTCGATCATCTGCGCGATGTTGTGAGCGTGCTGCGAGGCGGTGGCGTTGGCCTGGTAATACTCGCAGATACGGTAGACGTTGCCATCGTAGTCGACGGTATACAGTCCGTAGCTCGTCGGTGCCGCCTCGCCGTAATCGAGGCCGCCGAAAAGCGGCCAGTGGTCGGGTATCTCAAAAGACGGCACGGCGACCTTCTGCTCGTTCCAGTTGGTAAAGTACTGACCGACGAACGAGTCCCAGTCGCCCTCCAGCCAGGCTTTGACCAGTTGCTCGTCACCAACCCCTTCCAGGCGCTTGATATAGCCGGGGTCGCGCTCCAGCAGGATCTTGTTGTCGGTAACGAGGCTGCGGATATACATCCGCTTCATGCCGTCGTCGCCGTCGACAATCGTCGACTCTGGCGCGGCGTCGATGAAATACGCTTTGACATTGTTGTGATTTGCGCCGCCAGGGTTACCGGAGGCGCGGATGCGCTTGGTCGGTATTTCGGCCGCACCGGTACGCAAGCACGCCTTGAGCTTGTGATAGGCTTTCATGTCGGTCCACGACGTAAGCTCATCCCAACCGATCCAGGTATATTGCTGGCCCTGGAAGTGGTCGGCATCGGCTTCATTCTCCAGATGCCGCAATTTCAGCGTCGCGCCGTTTTTGAAGATCCATTCATGGCGGCCGACCTTGTATTCGGCGTCAGGATAGGCAGCGCGGAAGATCTGGCGGCTGCGCTCCAGTATCTCGTCCAGTTCTGGATAGGTCCGGCGTATCAGCACGCCCGACCAATGCTCACCGTAGGTGTCGACGTCGGAGAGAAAGTCGCCCAGCAGGTATTCCGACTTGCCGCCGCCTCGCGCACCGCCGAAAAACAGTTCATCGACGAAACTAGCGCGTATCGCCGCCTCCTGCGGCCCAGGTTGCGGTCGCCAGGTCATGCGTAGACCGCCTCCAATTGAGGCTTGAGCGTGCGTGCGATATGTTGCGCGATCTGCGGCACGATGGCGTTTCCTAATCCTCTAAGTCGGTCCACCCTGGCGGGTACCCCATCAGCCACTCGACCCAATTCGGGTTCAGTTTCCCACCCTCCTGATATGCGATGTCGTAAAGCGTCGTGCCGGAGTGGTGCTTGGAATCCGGCTTGCGGCCCGACGTCGCATTCCGGCCAGGCGACACCGTCGGCGTCGGCCACATCTTGACCGCCACCGTCAGCGGCGTGCCGCCCTGGCAATACTTCGTGTTGCGGTCGTATGCCGTGTGCGCGGTTGGCGTCGGCCACAAGCCAGATGCGTTTGCGGAGGTGGGGCGCACCGACGTCGGCAGCGGATATAACGTGCCATTCCGCATCATACCCGATCTCGGCCAGCGACCCGCAAACTTGTTCAATTCCGGTATGAAGGAGGTTTGCGACGTTTTCCACGACCGCGAATCGGGGTCGTAATTCGCCAATGATTCGGTGCATTTGCCACCAGAGCGCGGATCGTTCACCGGCTAGCCCCTCCATATTGCCTGCCGACGAAATATCCTGGCATGGAAAGCCGCCGGCGATGACATCGACCGGTTCCAGGTTGTGAAGGCCGCAGTCGCGGACGTCGTCGTAGCGCGGTACGTCCGGCCAGTGCTTTTCCAGCACCCTCTGGCAGTAGCTGTCTATTTCGACTTGCCATGCTACATCGTATCCTTCGCGCTCAAACGCCAGATCGAAGCCGCCGATGCCGGCGAAAAGCGATCCGACCGTCGGTTTCAACCGGCGGCCTCTTCTACCTGGTAATCGGCTTGGACGGCCTGCATCTGCTGGTTTTGGGCGACCCACTCCTCGTAACTCTCGGCACGCGGCGGCAGGTTGATGCCTTTGACTTCGACGGTATGATCGACCTGGATGCGGTGATCACCGACTTCTTCGCGTATCTCTTTCAAAACCTTGATCTTAAGGCTCACCCGCTGGTCGTCGATCTTGTCGTAGAGCCGCTCCAGCGCCAGCACGCGGTTTTTGCGCCACGCCAAAGGAACCATATCAAAGTCCTGACGGTCGCGCTCCAGCTGTTTTTGCAATTCGGCGTCGAACTCAGGGTCTTTGCGCCACCGGAAGACCGTAGACTTCTCGACGCCGACCGTCCTGGCGATCTTGTCGTTAACGAGCTTCGGGTTCCACCGGTCCAAGACGACCAGCTGCACTGCCTCAAGCTGTTTCTCGGATAACGCCACTAATAGCTCCAGATCGTCGGCCGAACCGCCGGAAAATCGTCTAAGTGCGTAATGACATCGAGGTGCAGGAACCGGTCCTCGCCGCGCTGGTCGATGCCGATGCCGGTAAAGCCCTCATCGAGGGCCGTATGCAAAATCTCAAACGCCTGGGTGCCGGCGCAGCGGATGTCGGCGGCCTTGCCCAGCGTATGACTACCCGGACGCTTCTTCACCGCCTCAACCGAATGGCGCGGCGACCGGTAACCGCTCGTCACCGTCATCGGACCACAGATAGCGCGGACACGCTGCAACGCATCCATCAAAGCGCCGTCCAGAAGACACTCACCCGTCTCACGGCAGGCCATCTCCGCAAAGCTGAAATTCGGCCAGCGGTTCGCCGGCCAGGTGTCGGCGGTATACGTTTGAACAGCACCTGCACTAACGTTCATGCTCTAAATCTCGTATTACCAGAAGGCTTGTCAATAGAACACCCTGTTCAATGAACAAACGTATAATTAACAGATGGTTAGAGCCATGGAGCGTTTTACGGACTTGACAAGATCACGAAATGGATATACCTTGCGGCGAGGGAGACGCGAACGGAGTGAGCGTCGACCGATGCCGCTAGAACGCCGCAGGCCTCACCGTTTACCGCCGGTACGTACGTTAACGCCGTACTAACGCTAGAAAACCACCGTCAAAAAGAAGTTGGTAAGAGAACGTCCGACTAGGCGTACGTTACGTACGTAAACGTCGTACGCCGCCGTACGCCGACGCTCAACGTAGAGCGGTTCAGCGTAACCGACGGAAACAGCCGGAGCAGACGAACCGCTCGTCGTACACGACGCAGGGCGATGTGCGCTAGCCTTTTTCTAGCGCAATGTACGGGGGTCGGCCGTAAACGCCGTGGGGGGCGATGGTAGCTGACGAGGCGTACGTGTGAGACGGTAGTTACAGACGAGGCATACGTATGGGCGATGGTCGCGGTGGTACCAGACGGAGCGCGTGTGTAGGCGAGTATATTCGGGTTCGATTCCGTTTAAGGCCGGCCCTGGTCGGTTCACCTGCTCGAGCGCAGATCCGCGGCAAAAAACAGATTAATTGAATCCAATGTAGCTGATTAAGTGCCAAGAAAACGGCCGTCTATATTGCCAATTATCGACGGCAGCCGGCCGTATATCGTCGCGCAAACGGCCAAACGGCCGCCAGCCGGCCGGCCAAGCGCCGGCCAAGCGCCGGCCATATTGAACGGGCGCGAATTGATTGATGGCGATTGTGTGCGATTGCGCGACGGCGTATCAATGCACGGCCAGCGACGTCGTCCGGCGGTGTAGCGGTATCGTCCGACGTCCGGCGACTAGCGGCGACGTCGGCCGTCGACGGCCCATCTATGGCCGTCTACAACCGTCGCTGGCGCAACTCGAAGCCCTACCGCCGGCCGTCTCCGGCCGTCTACCGCTTGCGGCCGTCTACCGTCGCCACCAGGCATACAAAAGCGCCCGCCGGCGTCTACGGCCGTCGGGCGCTTGCTGGCGTCTATGGGCTTGGCGTCTATTCGTCGGGCTCTTGCCCATCCCAAACGAATAGCGGAAAATCGCCCGGATCGGTTATATCGTCGCCGGCGTCGTCGCCGCTATTGGCTATTTCTTCCGCTTGTTCGTCGTCGTCGGCGTCTACGTAGATCTCGTATACCGTCGTAACCACCTTTTGCAATCTATACGTCGGCATCGTCCGACTCGTATTCTTCTTGTTTTTTTAGCGCGTATAGATCTATACTGGCAGCCCCACCGTCGCCGGTCTCAAAAGAATCTTCCCAAGCTTGGAGCGACGGCCAAACGACTAGACATTCGTCGTTAAGCGTTATTACTTGCCCCGACCTTAACACGACGATGTCGACCATACACATACCACCGGTTTGGTTGGTGTGTATCGACGCGACGTATTCCGTGCCTCTATCGTCATCGGCGGCCGTGCCGTACGGCCGGTGTTCCGGTTTAATTTCGTTAAATTTTGGCATTATCGACCTTCCTTTTTTTGTGCGCGTACAGCGCAAATCCAAAGTAAAATAAACGGCGACGCCTCTACAAGTGCCTCAATCCAGCCGGCCATTAGTGAACCCCAATCACGACGTTTACGCCGGCAGCCTCCGGCCGGCCGCATAAATGGCCGCGCTTGGTGCAACTACCGCACTTACCTGGACACACAAACGGCCGGCTTATGCCGGCGTCGGCGGCCGCTTGGCGTACGGCCGCTTTATACTCTTTCGTACCGTATTTGCCGGCCAAACGCTTGTCGATATCGACGGCCAAAAAATCGCCGCGAACAATGGGCAATTGTGCGACGGCCGGCCGCAAGTTTTCGGCATTGCCGCCATTGCTCAAATTAAGACAATAGTTATCCGGCCATAAGCCGCCGACCTTGTCATAGGCCAGCAATTGACGCCAACTCTTGCTATAGCCGTAAACGCTTAGATCCGGCCGTTTGCGTATTAGCGACATCCAAAAAGCCACTTGGGCGACGCTTGCAAAATCGCCGTCTACATACAGCCTACAAGCTATATCCGGCGGCAATGCATTTGTAGCGTCGGCGACTATACGACGGCCGGCCGATTTAGTGAGTAAATACGTATTCTGTATCTGCCGAAAATACGCGGCCGGATATCTCCACGCCTTTAGCGAATAGCACCAGCCGTCTAATGCACAAGCGCCGGCGCCCGGACAAGTCACAATAGGCGCGGCGCTAAAGGCCGCAAACGGCAGTTTGACATTGCCCTTTAAAAACCAAACCGCAAACGGCGTATCTTCCGGCGTTCCGGCGTCTAGCCAAGCCACAAACCGACTAGCGAAATAAGCCCAAGTGCCGCGCTTGTCGGCGTCGCCGGCGTCTACTATCGACGCCAAGCCGTCGCGCAAGTTTACGGCGTCGCCGGCCGCTGCATATCCGGCAATCTCTAGCCCTTCTTTCCTATGCATATCAAACACTCCTAGAATAAAGTTAATGGGTGTCTCTAATTCTAAGCATACTCTATATAGAATGTCAAGCGGTATTTGCGCCGGCGACGTCGATTTGTTGCGGCCGTTTGTCGTCGTCGCGTCGTCGCATCGTCTCCGGCCGTCGCGCCGTTTTACCCCTATTTTTGCCGCACCTGCCGCGCCTGGAGCGCCGCCACGCCAGGTCATTTGGATTGGATTGGATTGCAGTGAAACCGATTGGATTGGATTAGATTGGATCATCACAAATATGCATAGTTCAGTGCCAGTAAAAATATATCTTGACATTGCCCTGTAATACGCCTATCATACTGGCATCCATTAACTCGATCTAAGGAGAGCAACATGGCAAAGCTAAGTGGATGGGCGCAACAAATAATGCAGGACATCGACCTGCCCGACGGCATGATCGAATCGTCATCCGGCAACGACGTTGCCCCGTCGGTAATGACAAAGCCGACCGACGGCGGTTGGTATGTGCAGTTGTTTGTCGATGACAAAGATCCGGCGCTACGCGAGGACGAAGATCATTTGCGCTTCGCCGTCTTTGCGCGTAATGACAAAACAGATGCGGACGGTTGGCCGACGTTGTATGCGGACCAGTATGATCGGCCGTCATCTCTTAATAACATCTTCTACGACGGCCCCTACACGACCGAATCCTACGCCGACGCGCTGACCGCCGTGCTGGGCCTACAGTATGCGCTGACGGTGCGAGAGTGGTTGATCGACAACAAGGCCGATTGCACGGCGCACGCCAATCAGTATTCGGAGATGTGTGCGCTGTATTTCGATCAGCAGACATCGTTGATGGAGAAACCGACGGCGACTTGGAACAACATTGCCGCTGATTATTGCGATGACAACCAAGCGATGATCGACGCATTCGCCGCTGTCCATGGCCCGTTGCCCGACGACCGCCGCATCGTTGACGAAGCCCACGCTGAGATGGACAAAGCCTACGAGTTCGCCGTCGGGCACGTATTCTTGCCGGCTGGCAACGGCGACGCAGAGCAGGAGGACTAGCCATGACGAAACAAGAGATACTGACCGACCTCGTCAGCATACAGACGCTTTACCGCCGGCTACAGGTCGAACGCGACCCGTCGATGATGTCGGCAGTCGGCACCCAGTTTGAGTCTGAACTGGATTGTCTCATCGAAGACCTCCGCGCCGAATGCGTCGCAGAGCTAGGAAAGGACGATAGCAAATGACCGTCGTCACCTTACCCCACCATGCGACCGACCTCGTCGCGCCGTTTCTGTCGGCGCAGACGTCGGACGCCACAAGGACGGCCTACGCCAGCGACCTTGCCGAATTCTTTGGCACGACGCTGGTGACGGCCGACCAGGCGCAGTCGATTACGATCGAGGACGTCGAGACGTACCGCAATCTGCTGGTGACGGCCGGCCGCAAACCATCGACGATCAACCGCAAGCTGACGTCGATACGCGCCTTCTTCCGGCGGCTGATTGCCCTGCGCATCGTCGATGTTTCTCCGGCCGACCCTGCGGTCGTGAAGGGCTTCCGCGTCGATAGCGCCGCCATTGGCAAAGCGATTGATAGCGATGTGCTCGCGCAGATGCTCTCAGACGCTCAGAGCCAGCGCAACGCGCTCAAAGGGCATCGTGACTACGCCTTGCTGCTGACGCTGCTCTACGGCGGCCTGAGACGCGCAGAGGCGGCTTCTATCCGCTGGACCGATCTGATCGTCGAAGCCGGCCATACCGTCGCGCAACTACCGGCGACCAAGAGCGGCGTCATGCAGCACGTAAAACTCGCGCCGGTCGTCGTCCAGGCGATTGAAGCCTGGCGCGAGGCGGCCGCTGACGCCGGCATCGAAAGCGATTGGGTTTTCGTTTCGATTAATCACAACAACTACGCCGGCCAGCTGCGGTACGCGTCGGTGCGCGAGATCTGCCAGTACTACGGCCGTCGCGCCGGCGTCGAACTGACCGCCCATTCCTTTCGCCATACCTGCGCCACCCTCGCGCTAGAAGGCGGTGCCAAACCGCAGCAGGTGCAGGGGCATCTGCGCCACGCCGACCTCAAGACCACGATGCGGTATTTCGAGGACCGCAACATGATGGACGACAATGCCACCGATTATATCACCTTACCCCCCAAGCAGGAGCAATAGCCATGGCATACGTAAAGATTACGCATCTTGAGACTGACGATCTGCACCCGCTTTGGCAGCAGTACGACGGCCAGTTGAACACGCAACCGGCGTTCATCGAACACGACACACGTGATGGCAGTCTCAGCGCCGACTACAGCGGCGAGGTCGGCGGCGGTGTGCCGATGGACGTCTTCGAGGGCAAACGGCAGCGGTATTCGATCTCACCGCATCTGACGCAAGATGAGATCAATAAATTATTGGATGATGTTGGATTTCATTTGGATGTGGCACTAAAAGACGCTGTATATCACGAGCGATGGCAGCGACTGCGTCATGGAGTGTGCGCGGATGTCGAGCGGATGTGCGCCGACCGTCTGACCGAGTCGCATGGCGTCCTGGGCGTCGAGGATTGGATGCAGGGCATCGACCCCTGCGCTGAGTATGACATCACCGCAGATAGCACCGACGACGATCTGGAGACGATTGGTGCTGCGATGGTTGATTACGCGACCGGCGAGGGTTGCACCATCACCGGCGTATCCGATTACTGCAAGCACCTGCGCTTTGAACTGCGCCGGTCGAAGGAGGAGCAATAGCCATGGCTACGTTGACGATCAAGAAAATCGACACCGCAATTCGCCACCCGTTGTTTCACCAATACGACGGGCAGTTTGAGCCGCAACCGGCATATTTGGAGATCGACCTGGAGAGCGGTGTAGTCGAGGTCGATTATAGCGGCGAAATCGGTAGCGCCGTACCCATGCGCGTCTGGAACAAGATCGTGCGGCGCTACAGCATTAACCAAGACCTCACGGCTGACGAGCTTAACCGGCTGCTCGATCTCATCGAGCCCTTGGCCAAGCAGGTTCTGGCCGGCGCCGACATCCGGTGGGACGGCTCGAACTATCGCGGGTATCTCGACAGCGCCGAGGCCGACGACGCCGACGCCGAGATCGAACGGATCTGCGATCAGTGGTCCACGGATTCTGGTGGCGTCTGGACAGCGGCCGACGTGTTCCAAAATTTCTCCGCAGAGGAGACAACTGATATCACGGCGACAACCACGGACGAAGAGCTTGAGACGATTATCGCGGAGGAAATCAAATCGACGGAGGAACACTTCGACTGCACCGTCGTCGGCATGGCCGAATACCTGACGCAAGTGCGCGACGAGCTTGCCGCAGAGGAGCAATAGCCATGGCTACGTACTACGTCGCAGAAACACAAGCCACCGCAACTGTCAATGACGCCAACGCGGATTGTTTGTGGCAGGAATTGACGGCGAAAACGCTGACCGGCGCAAAACGAGCCGCCACTAGGGCGCAGATGTTCCAAGGCACCACGTTGCATTTAGCCGTCGTTTACCTACCTGGCGATTTCGTTCGCATTGCCGTCAAGCGTGCCGACGCTCTTAACATGAATCACCGTCCTGTTTGGCAAGACATCAGCGAGGAGCAATAGCCATGATCGTCGCCTACGTCAGGACGGCGCGACCGTCCAAGGAGGCGCAGCAAGCGCAGGAGGACGAGATAGCGGCAGCGATGCCGATAGACCGCGTCTACCGCGACACCGGCAGCGGCCTGACGACGCACCAAGGGCTACGCGACGCCATCGACAGCTTGGCCGCCGGCGATGTACTGGCCGTCGTAGCAGCAGATCGATTGGGCCGGTCGGCAGCATTATATCAGCAGATTGTACAAGAAATTAACAGAAGAGGAGCGACGATTACGCATGGAACTGAATAAAGACAAGCTCGATGGTGCCACCAGCTACGACGACCTACGCGCCGTGCGGAAGCAACTGGGTAAGACGCAAGCCGAATTCGCGGTCTTGATGGGGGTCAACGTGATGACGGTAAGCCGGTGGGAACGCGAAGACATTGAGCCGCCTGGGCCGGCGAAGCAACTGGCGAAGATCCTGCTGGCTTTGAAACCGGCGACCGATCTGTTATATTCCGATTGACACTACTCCTAGAGTAGAGTTAATGGGTAGCGGCTGCGGCGAGATCTTCTTGTCGTGGCCGCTTTTTTTATGGTTCGCAGTTGTACATTGCCCTCCGATTATCGCCGCATTCCGACGTAGCACTGCGCTGTTTCGCTCGTTTTGCCCCCCAGCTTAATTAATTTCGATTAAACGGTTGTGCGAATGACCGCAAATTCGTACAGTATACATGTGTGCAGGTGCTGTCGTTACACCGGTGCTATATTTTTATTGCGCTGAGTGCAATGTCGTATAAAAATGAAAATCGGACGTAAATAGCATACATCACGGCGACTAACGACATCGCGGCGGCCGCACACCGACTAAATCGGCCGCATTTTAGCCCAATTATTGCGTTCAGCGCAATATAAAGTGTTTGCGATTGCGTCTGTAATCTGCGATAATACTCTGCACAACCTTGGCAGAGGATCTAAATTGACCGAAAAACATCAACGATTAGTCCTTATCGGCCAGCGCATAAAAGCGAAGTTAGTAGCGCAGGGCCACACCCAAGAGACGTTCGCCGGTCGGGTCGGTGTGTCGACGACGCGGCTTAGTCGCATTGTCAGCGGCAAGGGCGACACCATCGACGTCGATGTCTACGAGCGCATCGCTGCGGCGTTGGGCATGGAATTCAACGATCTACTTGATACCGACCTGCCGCTGTATCCTGGCCTGACGGGCTACGACCAAATCGATGAGTTGATCACTGCTTTCTGCCTGCACTTACACGCCGGCGATATTGGATTAGCGGCGCTGACGCCGCTTGCCAGCGACGAGTATAGACTATCGTATCTGCAATCCAACGTCGCCCAACCGCTGCACGCCACGCCGCCGTTGCAGCCGGTGACGCTGGCAGAAGAAATAGCGATTAACGCCAAGGAGGCGGCGAACCATGCGTCTGTGGCGATGACGCCGCTCCAGGCGTGGCCGCACGGCGAACAGACCATTGTCACGTATGCACGCACGGCGTATATCGAAACCAAAACAAACGCGATGGCGGTAGCTGCCGCCGTGCCGCGCCGCTTTGAGACGCGTTACGTTTCGACGACTGAGATCTGGACGCTCGATACGACCTGGAATGAGATCATCGATTACGCCAAACCTGCGAAAGTCTTGAACCGGGCCATTGGCATACTGGGCATAAGGACGGCACTATAAGCAAATAAAAAACCGCCATCGAGGTTGCAGCCTCGACAGCGGCTAATTCAAACCCCCCAAACCGACTAAGGAAAGGAAGATTATGTCCTCCAACTTACCGCACAAACGTGCTATAGTCAAGCGCGAAGATAGGCCGCCGGTCGTCTACGACCATCACGGCCAGCCCATTCCGCAGAACCTTTCTAAACATCTACGCCAGGCCCAAGGCACCAGCCGCTGGAACTTCTGCGGCGGTGCGCTGCTCGTCGTCTGCGCCGCTGTCCTCGCCGTCCAGATACTGCCGACGCTTATCGCGGAGGTGTGGCGATGACACAAGCCCAAGGCAATTACCCACCCAAGCTCACGTTTCTGCCGAATACGCCGGTGCAGGTCTACTTTCCGTACGGCGATTGCAAAGAGATACCCTCAACAAAAGGCTATTCGCCGTCGTACCTCTACAGCGTGGAAGAAGGCGACGTCAAAAAGTCGCTCTTCGCCACGCCTGGCCTGCACCGCGAATTACAGATCCGCAGCATCGGGCCGCAGTGCTACGTCACCATCACCAAGGCCGTCGAACTCGATGAGAACAACAAAGAGATCACCCGCTGGCAGGTGCTTAACGTCGATGGCACGGAGCGCCCTGCTGTAGAGTTTACACCGGAGCCGCCTGCGGCGTCTCCTGCTGCCGCTCCTGCGGCCCCCAGCGCCCCTCAGACGCCGCCTGCTGCGCCTCAACCGCAAGGGGCGGTTATGGCTGCTCCTGGGTCGCGTGAGGACGCTCTGGAAATCTGGCGCGGCGTAGCGTCTGCCGCCAAGCGGTGCGTCGCCCAGGCAGAAAAGATCTACGCCGACCTCAACTTTGAGATCGAGCGTAAGGTCGAGCCGCATGAGATACAGGCGTTGGCCGCGACGATGATGATCCAGTTGAGCCGCAGTACCGATCTGACGCTGCTGCTCAAGCAGGAGACGGCACCGCCGGCACCAGCGCCACCTCCACAACCCCCAGCGGCACCGCCGCCACCCCAGGAAGCACCAGCTAACCCAGCAGACGACGACCTGCCGTTTTAGCCATGCAAGAGCTAACGGTCGACGGCAAGATGCCCGACTTCAACGCGATTTCAAACGCGATGAAGGGCCACTGGTCTGCCTACAGCAAAGAGAAGCGCCGCTGGACCGACAAGGTCGTCTGGCTTTGTAGAGAGGCCCAGCTGCGACCCGTCGAAACACCGGTGATGCTGGAGTTTACCTGGTTTGCCAAGGACCGGCGGCGTGACCCCGATAACATCCGCAGCATCGGCAGCAAGTTCATTATCGACGGCCTGGTTAAAGCCGGGGTGCTGGCCGACGACGGCTGGCGCAACATCGTCGGTTTCAAAGACCATTTCCAAATAGACAAGGAGCGGCCGCGCTGTCTGGTGCGTATCTGGCCGCAGGAGGACGAAGGATGAACAACTACATCGACAGCTTGCCGTTGCCGCCGGCCGACGGCCAACTGCCACCGTTTGAGCAGTTGACGCCGGACGAACTCAACGCAGAAGCGATGCAACTGGCGGCCGCCGTCGAGGCGAAGTTGGGCGTAAAGCGAACAGCAGCAGGCAAGCGCGGCAATCATGCGGCGCTCGACAGAGATATCGGCGCTCTATTTGGGGTGTCGAAAACCACTTGGTCGCGATTACGAAACGGCAAACTCTGGCAAAAAGAAAGGCGCAACGACAACCGCCTGAAATACCGAAAAATGCGGCATGAGATGCACGCGTTTGTTACTGGCGATATGCCCAAGCCAGAAGCGCCAACCGACAACACAACGGTGACGCCGGAAACCGAAAACGTCGGACTCAACTTCCGCGTGCCGCCAGAGTTTGCACGCGAGTTCAGAGTCGCAGCGGCCATAGCTAACCAAAAGCAAAACGCTTTCCTGACAACTTTGCTGGACAAGCATACCACTGCGCCGACCAACGGTGCGACTGCGCCGGACGACCAGGCGATAGCCAAGCAGTTGGAGCAATGGTTAGCCCGCGTCAAATGCATCGAGGACCGGATGGATCAACTGGAAGCCGAATGGAAGCACAAACTACGACGCACGCACGTACGATACGACGCCAAAAGCGACGCAAAAAACGACGCAAAGGCTAAGAAAGAACTCGATGCACTTAAGAAGTCGCACGAAGAAGCATTAGCCGCCGTCAACGACCGCCTCGACGGCCTGGCGAAGCACAACAAACAACTCCAGACCGCCTGGTGGAGAAGGTGGATATGATCTGCGTCAGGCTGGAAGCATTGACAGAAAAAGAAGTAGTAGTAAAGCGCGACGACTATCACGACCGCTATCCTACTGCTGGCTGGTCTACGACGTTCGACCCGCCGACGCAGGACGGCGACGGCAGCTGGTACTGCGTCGGATGGCGCGGCGATCACTGCGACTAAGACGATCAACGACAAGGAAACAAGTAATGGAACGAGACGAATTTCTGACAGTCGACGAAGCCGCCGCTTTGTTGCAAATGTCAAAGGCTTGGATCTACCGCAACGCGCGTCAGGGCAAGATTCCAGCGCGTAAAATCGGCCACTACGTGCGTATTCCGAAAGAGGAATTGCGGCGCTGGGTCGACGCGCAGGTCGTCCACGGCGACTAAGACGAGGACATAATGACAGATAAAACTATTGCTAACGACTTACACCTTTGCGTCGTCAACGCAGAGACGGCGGCGCGGCACATGACCGAAAACGCCAGGGTCTACAGAGATCGTCGCGGCCCAGGCCGCCGCCTATGGTTCCGACTGTCCGGCGATCCGCGCAACGACGCAAATACCGCAGAGGTAGCCAAAGAGATCAAGGTGGCTGGCGGTCGGCCGTTTCCATCGAATGGGGTACCCAAATGACCAACATCGCTCACACGCTCCAAGACGCGGTGCAACTGATCGACGGCCTTGATCTGGAACGCTGGTCAAAACGCGCCATCTACAGCGACCTCAAGCATGGCTACACCTTTGGCGCGGCCAACGAAGACGCCCTGCTCAACAGCCGCAAGCGCAAGTTTCCGACCTACACGTATTACCTGCCGGACGGTCAGTCGTTTCATTGCGCCGGCGAGTTACTTAGCGACATGGTGAAAAATGCCAGAAAAAGACTCAAAGCAGTACAAGCGCGAAATG
>VTLG01006328.1_pt1 | contig 17166 bp, 24 predicted proteins | sample 4694571 | NCBI WGS metagenome assembly VTLG01 (sample SAMN12604809, study PRJNA352737) | marine metagenome | biome: ENVO:00000447; feature: ENVO:00000209|ENVO:00000569|ENVO:01000036; material: ENVO:00002151; isolation source: viral sequences binned using virsorter ...
GCTCCCCCTGCTCCCTCTGGGCTGAGTATGCCCGTCTCGCGTGTCCACGTTCCCTGACGCACAGGAGCATCCAGCCAGCCGGGGTTGTTTGGATCGTAGGGCGTTGCTGCCTGATAACCCGCATATCCACCCGCCCCAACTAATCCGAGATTCGCCAGCCGACTTATCGCTCCAAAAAAGCCCTTTCCTCCCATCGTAAGAAGACTCATAAGGCTGAATATTGCCTTAAAACCAGCACTCGTTGCTAAGACGGCAAAAGCTCCACCGAGCGCCCCAATACCCTGCACGACTTTATCCATATTGCGACCAATCTTGCCGAGGATTTCCGCAAATTGGTCTGATATTTTCAGTTGCTCATCGATCTGCCCAAAGGCTTTTACCACCGCATTCTCAAGCATCTGAAATGACTGCCCAATCGTTATAGCGGTGCGACCGAATGCGTGTTCGAGGTCAGACGCGGAATTGAGCAACCCCTGAACCAACTGAGCGGGTTTGAGGTCTTTCGCCTGATCTCTGAACTCTTCGAAGGGAATGCCCAACCCTTCAGCCATTGCCTTTGCGATGATGGGGATGTTCTCCATCACCGAGCGCAACTCGTCCCCCGCCAACTTGCCCGACATAAAAGCCTGTGAAAGCTGGATAATACCCGCTTCTGCTTCCTTCGTGGTCGCGCCCGATGCCGCAACGCCCTTATTCACTGCGGTGACCACCGTCTCTAAGTCTTCATTAGAGACTTTTAGCGTGTCTTGCGCGCGCTTCATACGGGTGTAGAGTGCTGTGGTCCCCTCTAAGGACTGGCGGGTGTTCTGAGAGATCTGGAACACCTTTTCCTGTGCTCTGGCAACCGCTGTCGTGTCTTTCTCGACTACTCGCAACTGGTTCGTGACGCGCTTCCACGTATCGGCATAGCGGACGAGCTGCCTTACCGATAAGGCAGCGGTCAACGCTTGTAGCGCACCACCGAGGCGAAATGTGGATTGGGTCATACGGTCTACGGAGCCAGTGGCGCGCCTCGCAGACCGTCCGACCTTATTCATCCCGGTATTAAAGGAGGTCACCCCCCTGCGGGATTCATCTGCTACCAGTAGCCTTATGGAGTGTATGTCAACGGGCATTCGTCTTCGCCTCTTCGCTTCCCGATTTAGACTTTTTCACAGCGGATTCCAGATAGGTTGCATCCATCGCTTTAAGCAGCAAGAAGAACCGATCAAAGTCCTCTACGCCGTACATCTGGGCGTAAGTAGATATGTCCTGAAAGGAGAGCGGGGCTGGCACTGCTGCCATACCACCGATGATCGTCCTACTTGCGTTCAGTGCCGACCACGCGATCCAGATGCTCGCAAGATCGATATGTATCTCTGGCTTCTTAGCGAGAGCGGGGTGATGCGTCCCTTTTTCTTCCGCTTCTTTTATCGCGCCTAAGTGGTCTTTCCAGAACCCTTCCCACTTGAGGCGCGCGACGAGTTTTTTTCCGCTTCTTCAATCTCCGAAGAGCGAAACAACTCTATCGATTGAGCCAGTTCAGCAACTTCCTCGCGGAAGTCTTTGTATTCCGTCAGTAACTTATGGGCCGTCTCACGGCTGTAAGGCACAGGCTTATCGTCAATCTCCAACCCCTCCCAATCCAACAACAACGCTTCCGACATCGCCTTTACGGTGATTTCGGTCATCTTATCGTTGGACAGACTTCCATTAGCTATCTGGCGGCGATACGGACGCATAAGATTCTCAGCGACACGCTGATGGTGTGGGTTGTTTGATCGCGCAACCTTCACGCGAAACCCCTCGCCAATGTCCTCCCATACGCCTTCGGACTCAGCATCTTTGTCCGTTTTGTAACGTGCTTTGAAATCCATCTTACACCTACAGGGTTACAGGGTGGTGGTGGAGGATGCACCCTGTTTGCATCCCCCACCGAGCGGTACCGCCATACTACAGGGGACGGTGTTAGCTAACTCTTGAAACCTGAATCGTCTTCGTGACCCCACCGATGTCCGCTGGATCGGCGGCGAAGTCGAAACTGAGCATCATATCCGTATCGATGCCCCCTACGGTTCCCGGCTCGCTCGTCAGCTTCACCTGTGGCATATGGAAGAAGTACCTGTTCGTTCCATCGCTCAGAGCAAAGGCAAACTCAAACGAGGTAAAGCCCAGCAGATAGTCTTGCAGTGTAGCGTAGTTCGCGCTTTCGAGATAAAACTCTACCGAACCCGTCACATCGATAGGTCCGAGGTTCATCCCCACCTTTTGCAGATTGCCCAGACCCACTTGCGGCCGAGCGGTGGTGGAGATGTTCAGGCTAGCGGAAACCATCTCGTAGGTCGTGATCTCCGACCCACCGATCCAGAAGCCATCGAAAGCAGTTACTTCGCTCATCACATCGACATCAGCAGCAGTGGTGACACTGCCAGCACCAGACGCGGAGGTGGGGCGAGTCATTCGCTTGCCACTGAACCCCACATTGCCCGTGATGATCGACTGGGAAGAGATGTTCAGCCCGAAATCGGTGATGCGAGCACCTGTGATTAGACGGAAGGTGCTCGCTATGTCCAGATTCGCCATCTGGAGGCTGAACGAGGTCAAATCAGAGCCGTTGCGGATCTCTGAGCTGGTAATAGTAACAGATTCAGTAGCGCCATCATCTACGAGCGTCTGCTCAACGATGATCTTAGCGGCTGTGGGAGCAGTGGTTTTCGATACCTGCTTCCACCCGTTGTTGCTGGTGTCTCCAGTAAACCCACTGACATAGATCCACGACCCTTTGGGAATAGAAGTGCTAAACCCAGATCCCGAGTCGTTAAGACTTTTATCAGAAGCGGTTGCTGAAATGGTCGTAGCAGTTATGGCAAAGTTCGACCACGTATTAGCGGGAGAGTTCCGTAGTGCAGCGCGCAATATGTTGTCCATATTGTCCGCTTGCATCTCGAAGTCGAAAGCAGCCGTTGGCTCGACTCCCGTCCGCTTCATATCAGCCAACTGCGCATCGGAGCGAAGCTGCGAGGACCGCACCGTATCGGGCGATTCGCTCATCGAGCCACCCGTTATGGGCAACTCAACGAAGTTGTTCGTGGTTATCGCAGCGGTGTTTGCCCACGCTACCTTCGCGGCAGGGCTGAAAGCCACCACAGTATTACTGGTGTCGGTTTTGACGATGTAGACCTGTGTATCACCCGCAACAGTGAAGGTATCGCCAACGGTCAGCGCTGCACCGCCAGAAATCGTTACCGAGGTGTCACCAACAGCAACATCAGCTTGATTTACTGTGATGCTTCCTACCGCTGCATTAGTAGTACCCCACGTTTTCTCTTCGAGAGTACTTACTTGTACTCTATTGGCATCTGCCATTGTAATTTCTCCTCAAGCCACCTGATCGTACTCAAATGGCGTAGTTATTGAGATCTCATAGTATGCTTCATCGCGCCCCAGAGGTAGGACCGAAGGCGCTTTGAGACGGACCCCACTCGTGGTCACCCCCCTCAATGCGGTAACGATATCATCGGCCACTGCCAATCCTACGTTCGCACCAGTACCAATCGGTGAGAACACTTGAACGGATACGAGTCCAACAGTACGCCATCGGCGGCTGCCTACCGCTCCGAGTGATGCTTGACGCGCTCCCGCCCCCTGCACAGCGATGCGCGCCCACGCCTCGTTCGAGGATTCATCGAAGTCCTCCGTTGGGGCGAATTTCATATTCGGCCACGCGATAGGCACATTCGGACGAGATGAGTCCATCTGCGCCTTGAACTGCGTGAGAATGGCATCGCTGGCCGCTTCAAAGTCAGGCATAATGCAGTTGTAGCTCTTCCAGAGTCAGTCGGACCATACCGTGTGGAGCTTGCTGAGAATGACCGTGCTCCAGCTTCACGATGTAGTGGATGTTGTTGCTGATCCAGATGTCATCACCGGGACGAGCATTCCTCATATCTACCTCGCCAGCCGAGACTCTAAGCATCGGGTCGTTTTCAAATCGCTCGTAATCCGCTTTTGTTGAGGGCTTATTGATCGTGACGTTCCAGTTGGACTGAGATCGGCTCGTATCCACCGGGTTCTTCATCACGATGCCCCGCAGCGCGTCGAGTGCGACCACCTTCTTCGCCTCGTTGACATATTCGGGCAATGTGTTTTCCGTCCACTCGCGCAGACTGATCTCGAAGCGCATAGCCTCACGCTGTGCTGGGTTTCTGCCTCTTGTTGCGCCGCCTATAGCCATTAGTTCCTCGCGTGGAGGTAGTAGCAGACATCGGTGCTCTTGGCGCGGATCGTGTTCACCGCGACGATCTCGTACTTAGTCGAGCCATCGGTGAGGGTGTCCGTAGGCTGTGGCACCACCGACAGGTCAGATGCAGCGACCAGATAGCGTCTGTCATTGAGGCGCACGATCTCTCCGTCCCTCTCAGCGTCTCTGTAATCGTCCAGAATGCCATTGAGCGTGTGGGTAGCATCAGAAGACCCAGACTGCTTCCACGGTGTCGCACCAGCGGTCGTGACCGTCTGTCGCGTAAGCGTGAAGGTTGTCCCGCTGCGCTTGATCGCAGCCAGTGCATTCGTAGCGATATTGGTCGCGTTCACGATCTATTGATGTTGCCCTGTAGTCCGAATCGGGAAGCACCCAAACCCAAGATGATTCGTCGTATGATGGGCAGGGCAGCTTCCATCGAAGCCCTGTCGAAATACTTCGTGACAATCGGCCCCACCTTCTCCTCTTCGATAGCTCCGCTGCGCGCATAGCTCGCGTTGAGCGGGTCTGAGGTATGGAGCAGCGCCAATTCACATTCGGCATCTTTGATCCGCTGGGGGACCACATCAGCTTCGATACGCCGCCCTTCCTCATCCCAGACCCCATCGCGCGGCCACGCCAGCGACTGGGTAGACGTAGTGACGGTCCCGACGAAATCCCACATACCATCCAGTGTCACCGTTGCATAGATGAGGGCAGCATCCTTCTTTGCGCTGGAAAGCCCCGTCCACGCTGTGGGGTTGTCCCGACTGGAGAAGTAGCTGTCCGCATCAGACTGGCTGATGTAGGTGTTGGCGTTGCTTTTGCCTGTCCCGTCTTCTACGACCAGTGCCATATCCTATCCCGCTTAGACGAGGGTATTGCCCTTTTTGGGTGCTTTTTCCTCTTCCTTCTTCGCAGGGGCCTCTTTAGCGCCCTGATCTTTGAATCCGCGATCTCTGAGCACCTTTTCTTCGTTCGAACCCACCGTCACCACCACCTTTTCGTCACCCTTCGCCAGTGCTACTGTTGGAACCGCTACCATAACTATGCTCCCGGTTGTGAAGAGGGTGAGGACGAATCCCCACCCTCCACAGATTTAGCCCAATACCTGCGTGAGCAGATCGGGCTGCTGCACAACAGCGCCACAAAGGACATCGAAGGAGATCGTGTCCGTCTTGGTGCTGGCCGAGTAGTCATAGACTACGCGGATACCCAGGTTGCGATCCGCGATGTATTCCGCATCGCTCGAACCCGCTGGCAACTCCAGAGGAACGATGGCGAGGGAAAGACCACGAGGATCACCAGCGACATTCGCCGCGTGATCGGTGGTGTTGAAGGTCAGCGCAGCGTTGTCGGCCCACGCCACCTTTGCGGTGGGCGAGAAGCTCAACGTGGGCGAACTCCAGCCCGTCACGATATACTGCTGGGTGTCCCCAGCTACCGTGAACAGGTCACCAACTACCGGGGTGTTGCTGCCGCCGTCGATAGCAACCGACGAATCGCCAATCGCTACCGAAGCGCTGTTGACGAGGTAGGAGGCGGGGCCAGCGGTGTCTATGGATGCAACATTCTGATCCATATACCAGCGCATACCCATAAACTCGCCCATCCCGGCCGTGCGCAGCGCATCGCCATCGTCACCACGCTCATTGGCGCGGGTGAACTCGGTGATGTTCGACAGGATGTCGCTCTTAGCCTGAGAGTTCACGATGGCAATACGGTTGCCAACGGGGGTTTTCAGGTCATTGAGCTTCTTGTCGATGGCTGCGACATCAGCCAGAGAGTCCGGCGGGTCACCAGCGGTGCCGACGTTGTTGTAGAGCTGCTGGCTGGCTTTCGTCAGGACGTAGCTGTCGATGCCCTGCGCAATAGCTGCAACGGCTGGCTGGATGACGCGCTGCGAGAAATCATTCAGATTCAGCGTCCACTCTTTCGAGGTGACACCCACCGTAACGTCGAAATGCTTTTCGAGGGTCAGCGAGACGCTCGTTTCGGTGATATTCTGAGTCGAGGTCGTGCTGGTGAACTCATTCGCCGTAAAAGCGGCCGGTCCACGAATCGTGATCGTGTCGCCCACTTTGGCGCCGGTGAAATCGGTAACGTGCGACTTATCGAAGAGATTAGCCGCTACGAGGTTGTTTTCGAGGATCATCAACGCTTCGCGCGCGACAATACTGGGGGTAATTAACGTGTTAGCCATTTGCTAAATCACCTTATCATTGAATGCGGCCCTCTTCTTTGGCGCGTCGATATTCGGACATCGACAACTGCCCCGCTTGTTCAGCGGTGAGGACTCCGCGATGATTGTTTTGGACCGTGCTGTTCGTGCCACCACCGGAGGCACCATTAGCACTAAAGGCTGGAGCATACTCAGGCCGCTCCTTAACCTCGGTTACGAGGTCTTGAAAACTCATTGGAGCGAGATCTGCTCCCGTCACCCTCGGTGTGCCATCAGTGTCTACCACGACAGGATGGATACGCCCATCATCGGTTTCCTCTGCGCGCACATTGGGCAACATCGCTGGCACTAAGAGCGCGGGGTTACCCCCCTGATCGACAATAGCTTTGCGGAGTTCAGAGGTTATGGTCGCATCTTTCAACTGGTCTGTGCGAGCGTCGAGCTTGGCTTGCAGGGGCGCAACGGCCTTCTCGATCTCGCTTCGACTCTGTTGTCTGAGGTTTTCCATACTCTGTCTCAGAGCATTCACTTGCTCCGACTCATCGCCCTGCGCCTCGCGCAGTTGGTTCAACTCTTGCAATGCGGTGTTTATCTGTCCCGCATCGCGTTCCAATGCTGAGAAGGGCTGTAGCGCCTGTTCCGCAGCTTGCGAACGCTCTTTGAGCTTCCCTAAAGTCGATTTCAGTCCCGATACGTTTTCGAGCGCCCAACCGTCTACTTGCTCGACGTTCAGCCGATAGTTTCCGGTGTCCTCGTCCAGCGAGTAGTGCTCGCGCAACGCCTCTGGGACTTCCTCTTCACTGCCTACGAATGGTTTTAGTGCCATTGACTCCCCCCATCGGGACGAACGCGCACTCGGCGCGATTTGTTTAGTGATCCCATCTCTCGGACGATCACACCAGATTGGCCGCCTGTGCTATATCCCGCTCGCGGCGATATAACTCCGACAGCGTGTAAAGTCTTCCTTCGCGGTCTGCAAAGCGGGTGATATTGGTCAACCCCGCCTGATACATCCGGTAGCGCCTCGCACCTAAGACCTCGCGCTGAAAGGCACCGCTCTGTTGCTTGAACCAATTGGGATAGGTCAAGCTGGCTGGCACCTGTCCATTCATCGATGCGCGTGTCGAAGGGCTGTAGCGCCCTATATCTGCTATGCCCAGCTCCCGCAGCGAGCGGGTGATAGGCACCGTGGTCGTGCGACAATTCACGTGGAACGGAGGACGGGGACCTTCATCCACATCGAAGACCTTCCCGTCTATCGCCCTACAGTAGGGGGTCGTGCGTCCGTCCAGTGTTGCCACCATCTGCACCCCTTTTATGAGGCTTCTATTCTGCTGGTAGAGCAGTTCACGTGCTTGTGTGGCGGTAGAGTGGACTGCGGTGCGGACCACTGCGCGCGCCTGTCTGCGCCCCAGCGAGAGCGCCCCGTCTCGAAACTGGACCCCTCTGGTGCCAACGACCCTGCCGACGATCTCTTCAATCGACTCGCCTTCCACAATCCCGATATTGACCGATCTGCGCAGCGCCTGTCGCTGGGCATCCCGAAGACTGCCGTACCACTGGCGCAGCGTATTGCCCTGAAAGGGCCGGGATACCACCGCAGAGCGTAGCGCCTGAACGGAGGGTAGGACGGTGCCGACTTCGATGGGGACAACGGCCTGTAGGAGCCGCCTTTCGAAGTCGGCCTCTCGCGCCACAAACCCGTATAGTTCATCCCTATTTTGTCGGTATAGCTCACTGTATTCGTCCGTCAGGATCTCGTCTATTGCTGTGTATAAAGCCCGTAAGCGCTTTGAATTGGCGGGTCCGAGGTCGTAGCCCCTTCCCTGCACCCTCCGCAGTCGCTCAATGATCTGCGCTTCGATGTCGCGCTGCACCACTCGCAGCAGCTTCTCGATCCGAGCCGCCTCTTTGCTGGCATAGCCCAAAACGAAGATTTGGTGCCGTATAGATCTACTCAGCAGCCGCTCATTGACCGTCAGTGGCTTCTGGAGATCCCGACCCGAAACCTGTGTCATCTATCTCCGCGCCTTCTTCGATCTGGGTGTCTGAAACGACCTCTTCGATGTCCATATCCTCAGAGTAGAGTCCCCGCGCCTTCCGGTGCTCCAGATAGGTCCGCTGGTCGATAACGCCCAGTGCGTAATCCAGTCGCAGCTCTTCCAGCTCACGCGCATCGGAAAGGCCCAGACCCCCGTCTTTGTTGATGTTGACCATAGGCACTCGCAGCGGATCTTCGCCGCGCCAGAGCGCCACATAGCCAAATCCTTCTCGTATGCCCGTCTCCAAAAGGAGGACGAACGACTCCAGATCGCTGATGTTGCGCGCCTCTTCGAGCGCTGTTTCCGTAGCCGTGACCGACCCCGGCTTGCGGATGAGCGGTTCCATCGACATCGCTTGCATCTGCTTTTCGAGGTTGTTGAGCGCGAAGCGTCCGACCTCCACCGCTTTGCCACTCGTCTCGACCACTTTGATGTCTGATTCGTGCGCCCTATTGCCGAAGACTTTGTAGGGACCGATGTCTATCGCGGCCAAGTCTTCCGAGTCGAACCCCCGAAAAAAGAGCATCGGCACTCGCGCCACCGTCTCTATCCCGTCCTGATCCGACTGCATCCACCAGTGCTTTTGGTTGAGGTTCGCCAGCCCTTCCAGTGGGGGCCACGCCTTCAAGAAGCCCTGCCTGTTGGCGTAGATCGTGACCAACGGAATTAGGCCCAGCGTATTCGGGCGGCTGAACTCAACGCCCCACTCGTCGCTCTCTTCGTCCGATTTGCGGTAGGTTATGACCTGTTCGCGGGTCCACAGATGAACCCGCTCTATCGTCTCTTCTTCCCAATCCGACCCGTCCACATATTCGGTAGTCTCTTCGAGGATGCGGATCTCTGTCAGCGTCTCTACGCCCCCCATTCGCTCACTTTTCCACCCTATCAGCGCTTTTGGGCTGATGTTGGAGAAGTAGGGGCGTATGTTCATCGCCACCTCGTCCGCAGCGGTCAGGGGTCTGCCCTGCGCTTCCGCAATGCTGGCGGTATTGGGGTAGTCCACGAGGATGTGGCTCTTCCCGTAGATCAGCATATCTGCAAGCTGCCTACGGGCAAAAGTCGTTAGTGCGGTATTCGCCAGATCGACATCCCCCACGAACTCATCCCACCAGTCCCCCGCATCCTCATCGATAGTGGCGGGGGTGCGGAAGGGTCGTGCGGAAAGGTTGTCTATGGCTTTGCGGTAGGCATCGTAGAGGACTGCATTTTTGAGTCTGCGGTTGTAGCGCGTGGATTCTTCAGCGGGATACTGAGGCATATAGGTGGTCCCCTGCTTACGCATCTCCAGCGTACCACCCATAAGTGCGTCTGGGAGAGCAAAACGATCTTGCATCTCTTTGTAATCCAGACTCGGAGTCCCGACTTTAGCCATAAAAAAAGCCCACAATCTCGTTTCGAGATCGGGGCGATTTCATCGGTTATCCGATAGGATTATTGTGGGAGGGGGCGAACCGGAGAGAAACACCCCCTCCCCACACACACTACTTAAAATAAATTTTATCGGTTAGGCCGATACAATGTCAACCTATAAATCGGCCGTATTCTCATATAATCTTCTTTGGGTGTGGCTTTACTGCACCCCGCGCCATACTTACTACGGGCAACACCTCATCAGGCGAGCCATTCATCTCCAGTTTTACCCGAATTGAATCGCCTCTCTTGCTGAAAGTTATGCTCGTATAGTCTGGTCCCTGAACGAGCCATTCAGCCAACTGCTTCGATATGTTATTTGCGGCTGTGCTGTTCATCATTTGCGCTCGATTTCGATAATTTTTATGCCATATTCTGCCAGCACGTGCTTCTTTTTCCAGTTGTAGAGCGGTGTCTTCGTGGCACTGCTCTTCGTGTCCTCGACCACCACCTCCGAACCCATCATATACCGGAAATCGGCCACATAATGACCTATCTTCTGACCGTCAACGTGCAGCGGTATGCGCGCCTGTGTCTCCAGATCGCTTATCTTTCCCGCTCTTTCCAGTAGTCGAAGCTGCTTATAGCGACTCATCTCCAGCTTCGAATCGAAGCGGATGCCTTCCCAGAATACCGGCTGATTGCGATACTTCCGCTTCCCAGAGCGCCTGAACTGAGCTACACCCACGACATCTGCCCTATGGTCATCCGGTCCCCGCCTATGGGGAACTCGGCCGCAATGTAATATCCTAATGCGTCCGAGATATGGGTCAGGTCCGCATCGAAGCGCTTGTCGATCTCGCCCGATCCACCCTCCAGCAGCCTTACCCCCTCCATATCGCGGACCAGATAGGGGGCTTTGTGGGGGTTGATCATCAAACGGATCTCTGCTGCGGTGCTCTTGAGGCGCGAGTTGACCGAGTTTACGCGCGAGCGCTCTGTAGGGTTGGCACGTGGCACCCGCATCTTCAGCGAGAAGTGGGGACGTAGAAGCTGCTCCACAAGCTCCCAGTCCGACCCCTCCGTCTGCGCTGTCCCCTGCGCACCACCCGTTGCATCACCGTAGATGTAGACGTTGCCTTTATGGTGTCTCCAGTCCTCTATCAGCCTGTTGCATACCGCTGGCGTGTTGCTGTTGCGGGGGATATGCACCTCCCCTATAACGCAAGTACCTCGCCATCCTCCCTCTCGCTCTTGTTCCTGTGCGATGACTGCCACGCCGGGACTGACGTTAAAGTCGAAGCAAAATACCAGATCAAGAGCGGGATCATACTCAAGGTCAGCAAAATGCTCCACATCAGAAAAGCAGTAGTAGGCTTGCCCGAGGAAGTTGACAAAAGACGCTTCATATTCTTGCTGAAACGTGAGGGGATCGAGGTCCCGCCGCGCAGCATCGATCTCTGCTTCGGGGAGAATATCGCCGCTAGCCCAGTGGTATGTTTCCCAATCCTCATCATCGCGCTCCTGTGCAGATCGATATAGCTCGTAAAAATGGTTTCTGCCCTCTGGCACCCCTATGAAGTCGCACCAGCCCCGACGATCCGAGAGGGCAGGGCGCACGTTAGCCATCCACGCATTGGGGCGCATATTGGCGAACTCGTCCAGCACCCCACCATCCCACGGTGAACCCTCAATGCGCTGCGGCTTATCCAGGCCGATCACGTGGATCTCCGCTTCCGTCACCAGCCTGATGATCAGTTCCGACTCACTGATAGAGCGTATGAAGTCGCGGGGAACGAGTGCTTTGAGATCATCCCAGTAGATGCGCTTCGCCTGATCGCGTGTAGGAGCGCCAGCGAAGAAGCGAGGACGGGCAAACTCCGTCCCCAGTAGCGCCCGATAGACGATCTTGCGCTTCGCCAGTTCCGTCTTGCCTGACCTTCGCCCAGCGGGGTTGACGATGAAGCGCGCAGCGGACTCGAACCGCGCTATCTGAACGGGGTGGGGGTTTAGGGGTTCCCACCTGTCCGTCAGTTGAAAGTCTGCTGCTGCTTCGATGCCAGCCCTCGTATCTCTTTGGCGTGTCTTGTGGATGACATAGGCTTTAGAATAGGCCCCACGACTCATACCGCTACCGCTGCTTCAACCTCTTCTTCGATGTTCTCTTCTTTCATCGGCGCGCTGTTGGTCTTGGCCGTCCTACGGTGCATCTCCTTCAGCGCTATCGTGATCTTCGTAGCCATCTCAATAGCATCTTCGCCCTCCGTCCCCTTATCGGACTGTCCGAGATCCTGTTTGCCCAGCCAGATGAGCATCGCCACGTTGCCCCCCATCGCAGACTTCCACTGGGCGCGCTTCAGCGACAGCCTTCGCCCTCCCTTGCCCTTGAGTAGCTCTTCCTGTACGTCCTCATTCTTGAGGAGGTCTTCAGCGTGTTTGAGGGGGATGTCGAAAACGAAGCTCAACTCTTCCGCAGAGGGATTGAGGAGAGCAACCCGCTTCAGCTCTTCAGGCGGGATATCCGAAACTTTGTTTTTTGCGCGTCTTCTGGGTGCCATTATCCAATGCTATCCCTGTTAAGGTGTATCTTTTAAAACGCCTCTCCTCGCGCGCACAGGGGTCGCGCAGCGGCTAAGGCTTTACCGCCAGCCAGCCTCCGAAATTCATCCAACGCCAGAAGCAATCCACGGAAAAGCCGACCTCGCGGAGCATCTGGACGTTCCACTCTTCTTGCATAGGAACCAAAACGCCTTCCAGCGACAGCCTCTTGCGCTCTATCTCCTCCGAGGAGTAGCCATTGCGCTGCTTGAGCTGGTTGTATTGCTGCTTGAAGGTCTGGTCGATCTCTCCGGTGCGTCCCAGCACCTTCTCTACGACGATGAGCGCACCACCGCTGCTTAAAAGCCTGTAGCAGTCTTCGATCACGCTCGCCCGATACTCCACCGGTATGAACATCAGCGTAAGGACGGAGAGGATGACGGAGCACTCGATACGCCCATCCAAAATGACCGGATCATTCCACAGGGCATTGCGAAGATCCGTCCGCACGATATCGACGTTATCGACCTCCGCAAAGCGCTCCTCTGCGCGCTCCACCATAGGTTCGGACATCTCATACCCGATAAACTCTATGCGCTCTCCAGCGGGAACTGACGCGCTGAGAGAGGCTAATGCGCCCCCTTCCGAGCATCCCAGATCCACCACCCGCGTATTTGCGCGCATATATGCAACACCGAGGCGCGAAACCGCGTCCCGCATCGTCTCATACTGCGGTATCGAACGCTCCAGCATATCCTCGAAGACGTTAGCGACACCGATATCGAAAGCCCAGCGTCCTTCGGGCATATGGCCTATGCTCGTCTCAGCCATACATAGCCTCCGACTGAGCGGCGTATCCATCGACCTCGCAGAGCAGATCCCGCTGCGTCCGCGCGATGGCGCGCATCATAAGCGGAGGAACCGCGCGCCCCATACGCTCCCACTGATGCCTGAACTTGCCTGTAAGGATGAAATCGGGCGGGAAAGAGCATAAGACGCGGACCTCATCGATGGTCAGGCGGCGTATATCGCCCACATCCGTTGTAATAAAGCCTCCAGAGGAGCGATAAGCGTTGATGCCTGTGTTGTGGTCCGACTGGCAGATCGTAGGGCTGGGCTTGTTCGAATGGCTCCAGTTGTGCGGCTTGCCCCCATTCTTGACCTGATGGATGTGAGGCAGCACCTCTTGCACCGCGTAGTAGTAGGGAAAAGGCTTCGGGAAGCGGGGTTCGACCCCTAAATCCTCGCGCACACCGACAAAAATCAGCCTTCTCCGCACTTGCGGCACGCCGAGCTGGGCTGCGTTAAGCTCTTTGACGGCGACCTTATAGCCGCATTGTCTTAATGCTTGCATAACGAGCTTGAAGTAGCCTTTTGCAGCACCTCGAACCATCCCCTGCACGTTCTCCGCGATGAAGATGCGAGGCTGCATAGCCTCCACGAAGCGGATATACTCGAAAAAGAGGTCATCGGTGCGCTGTCGCTTCCCCGAATACTTCTTCTGCTGGCCCCACGCCTCGGAAACGAGTCCCGAAACGCTAAATGAGGCGCAGGGAGGGGACCCGTCCAGTATGTCGAGGTCCCCGACCCCCAGCCCTATTTCTTGCAACACCTCCAGAGGCTCTATCTGGCGTATGTCGCGCCCATCCAGCTTCGTATTTGGGTGATTAGCGACATAGGTGTGTTGCGCCTCTGCAATAAACTCATTCGCCCAGAGCACCTTCAGGTTCGCCATCCGATACCCCAGCGACGATCCTCCCGCACCCGAAAAGGTGCTGGCAACGGTGTATTGACCCTCTAAACCATCAAAAGACCGTCGCACCTCTTCCATCGACGGTATCTCATAAGGCGGCTTACTCACTAACTACACCTAATACGTTCACCGCTATACGTGTTGCACCAAAGGAGTCGCTCGAAACCCCAATTTGGCGATCTATCTCGGTGAGAGCGGCCGCAAAAGCATTCACCTGACTGTCCACATCATCCTCTTCGAAGGCATATAGGCGCACCTCCGGTCCCGCTGAATACTCGCTATCCGAATGACAGTCGAGCACCCAGCCATTCGAAGCGCGCACGATGCGAACATAAGGCAGTGATTCCATCAAAAAGGCAGATCGTCGGTGCTGTCCATCTGCTGGGTGGGGGGACCTGTCGGCTCCTGTTGCATAGAAGCCTCTCCCTGACCCTCTTTATTGTTGTTCCCGAACATAATCAGCTCGTTGACCACCACCTCGGTAGTGTATTTGGTCTGTCCCTCACTCTGATACTCGCGCGTCTGGAGCTTACCAGAGACGAAGACCTTCTCGCCTTTCGTCAGCTTATCGCCCACCACATCTGCAAGACCACGCCACGCTACACATCGATGCCACTCGACCTTATCCACCTTCTCGCCGGTCTTCTTATCACTCCAGCTATCGCTGGTGGCGAGAGAGAAGTTCGCTACGGAGGTGCCATTATCCAGCTTTCGGTGCTCCGGGTCGCGGCCCAGGTTGCCTATCAGCTCGACTTTGTTGAGACATTTGCTCATCGCTTGTTCTTCCTCGCCTTCGACTTAGGGCTGGAGGTGTTTTTGCCATAACCGGAGGCGCTAGCAGCAGCAGCCACTGCCTCCGCTTTGCGGAGCGTCTTATAGGGACCTTTGCTGCCCCAATACCATCCATCCTTCTTCTTCGTGATAGGCATACCTACTCCTTTGGCTTTACTCGGATCGTCACCTCCGACCCCTTCGTCTCTGCGCTGATGTCGTAGACCGTCCGCACCATCTCCTTACCATCCCGCTCGTTTCCGAACAACAGGTAGTCCGCAGTGCAGTCCAGCACCATAGCCAAGCTCGCCAGAGAGTTCGTATATAAACCCTCCAGATGCCCCATCTCCAGACGAGTTATCGTGCTGGGCGGGACCTTTGCCTCCATAGCCAGCTTGCGCTGACTCATCTTCTGCATCTTTCGCACCTCCCGCACCCGATCCCCCAAATTCTCTACGCAATAGGCATTATTGCCCCGCCGGCGCACCTTCTGCGGGGTAATAACAGGGAATGCCTCTTCACTCATCTTGCTTCGCCTTTCCTGACCATTCGTAATTGCACTTCGGACACTTATACTCCGTAGCGAGGTTGCCATCATCGACCTCGCTGAAGTCATCGCCACCGACATCGACCTCCTCGAAAAACTCCGCTCGAAAGAGTTCGTGGTTGTAGTCAGCGAGATCGAGGTCTGCCAAATTATCGATCTCCAGTGCGTGTTCTGAGATAAACTGATACAAACCCTGATGGGTTCGTGTGCCGTGCTGAGAGTCGAAACGCAGCAGTAACTCCGCAGCTTGCTGCGCGCTCTTCGCTGTGATAGGGATCGTAGGGACTAATCCCCCCTCAAGCGATAGAGCACCCGACTGAAACACCCGCTGACGCTGGTGACCATCGATGAGCAGGGGCTGCTCGTCGTGCTCACCCTTTGCCCCCTTCCATATGAAAACGGGGACGAAGAAGCCGTGCTTTTTTAGGGAAGAAACGAGATTATCATAGCCCTTCTGCGAAAGATCCTTCAAAGACCCCTGAAAAGGGACCAGCTCATCCCACCCATACCGAAACTCCGTAAACGACTTATCCAGCGTAATCGGTATCGTATCCAACTAAACGCCCTCCCCCTGCTCCCGTAGAAAGTTCAAAATGCCCAGATAGGTCATCACCCCATAGGTGATCATACCCTGCGGCGCATCGATCCAACGCTTGTGCTGCTCGAAATCCTTAAAAGCTGGCTCCAGAATAGACGAAGGGCAGCTCGTCTTACCCAAGAAATACAGCTCCCGATCATAATCCGACTGTGGGCCATAGCGAACCTCCCAGTCCAGTGCAGCATCGAAGACCATAGCGACCTCCCGCGACAATGCCTCCCCACCCTCCGAAGAAAGACCCCGCTCCTTATCGTCCCAGAAAAGGTTGGTAGCGTAAGACCCTCCACCCGCATTAAGGTGCAACTCCACCGCGAGATCGCAGCCCTCCTCATTGCACTGCTTAACCTTCGCGCGCAGCGCAATATTGTTCTCCATCTCCCGCATATCACCATCAGGCACCACCACCTCAACACCCGAACTCCGCAGAAGACGAACGCACTCCTCCTCCGCAACCATACAGCGCTCCCACTCGTATAAGCGCGAAGCGATATCCGTATTCCGCGAGTGACCCGCTGCTACGTAAACCTTACTCATCGCCATCCTCCTCCATACGGTGCATCACCGTGTGCTCCCATCGATCCAACTCCGCACGTAAGTGCTCTATGCGCTCATACACCACATCTAATGCAACACTGGAACTCGACAACATCCGCGTCCGCAACTCAGCCCACTCCTCATCACTCATCACCATAAGAAAACGCCCAATCTGGACATTAGGACGGGACCAGACCGAGATGAGCTATCCCGCCTTTGCCGCGCGCGAGTACGTAGACGAGGAGGTGGGTGGAATAACCCATATAGCGCCCACTGTCGCGCAAGATCCGCTAAACTGCTGTCAAATAGGGGGTTGGTCCCCCCAATCTCTGTGCGTGTGTGTTGCTGAAGTCAATCCGTCGCTTAGAGAAAAAGCAACATCTTGCCCCGATACAATGTCAAGTGAAATTCGATTTTTGAGCACCCCAGCCAAAAATTACCGGCCCAGAGATACCCCTATGCCCCGGAATAACGCTGGCTATTCCTCGCACCACGCCTAGTACAAAAGCACCCCAGCAAAAGGGTATGGGGTCCACCGATAGACCACCCCTGCAAACCATAGAGGAGAGAGATGGACGCTGGCCAACCCCCACCATCGCGTAGCCAGCCTATGTGTGGGGGTATGGGTAATG
>VTLG01008114.1_pt1 | contig 17166 bp, 18 predicted proteins | sample 4694571 | NCBI WGS metagenome assembly VTLG01 (sample SAMN12604809, study PRJNA352737) | marine metagenome | biome: ENVO:00000447; feature: ENVO:00000209|ENVO:00000569|ENVO:01000036; material: ENVO:00002151; isolation source: viral sequences binned using virsorter ...
GAGTAATATTGGCTCCAGAAGCTCCTGAGTGTTGTAACTCAGTTGTTATTACTTTTGCCATTATGATTTAGGATACTTGTCTTTGGTTGTTTTAATTGTAGCCTTCCAAGCATCTATACCATTATGGTAGATGTCATCTAGCTGATCGACCACGCTAGGGTATTCGGCTGCTCTTTGTCTTTGATAGTTAGAATTATTCCATTCAGTTCTTAATTCAGCAAGCTTAGTAGATATAGCTGATTCTGTTGGTTTGGTTTGTCCAGAGGGAACTGATAGTTTTGAGTAATCAGTAGCGGGAAGATCCCATGAGAAGGCTGTTATACCTAATGCACTTACAGCATCGTTATTGTTAGGTTCTCTACTTTTTGTATATGCCATTATGCTGCTACCTCCCAACAGTTAATAAGTCCTTTGGTATATAAATTGAAATTTATACCAGCTGATCCTCCAAGATCTAAGTCAATATAAACTTTATGAGTTTCTGCTGTCCCAGCAGTTCCTGCATCTTCTGTCCACATAAAAGGCCCTTCTTGCCAGTATAAATCATCACCAGTACCACTTTGGTTATGCCAAGAAATATTAGTACCGCCTGAGTGCCAGTAATAATTACTCCCGTCATCTTTAGATACTGAAAGGGAGAATGATTTCTCAGTATTTTCTCTATTAATACCTACAGCTAATATAAATAATAATTTACTATCAGATGCTACAGGTGTAATAGTATTGTACATATTTATATATGTCTTGGCCGTACTAGTAATTCCAGAAATGCTTGTTACAGTACCTTCACTGTATTGAAGAATTTTACCTCCACCAAATCCTGTAGCTGTACCTGAGCACGTTACATCACCTGGGAAAGTTACTGACTGATTAGAGGCATGAAGTTGGATACTATCTGCAGTACCTGATGTCCCTCTAAGGGCTCCTGTTTTTAGTGTACTCATAGTTATACTCCTGCTAATTTAAATCCAGAGAACTGTAACGACCCTTCAGTGGTTAATGTACCGCCGCCTTCGTCATGATGTATCTTCCATTGTAATTCATCACCTACTGCAACTTCAATACATACAGAACTTTGTATTCCTGCACATCCATTAGATTTAGCAGTGTAATTAATTACATGACTCATTTTCTGTTCTGTACCTTCTTTGAAGAGTTTCATTTCAACAGACTCTCCGTCATCTAAATAGTTCTGTCCCCCACATACAAACACATTGGCATGTACAAAATATTTACCAGCTTGACCTGAAGGACAAGTCCAACTAGCTCCTTCTGTATCTCCATTAGATGGACTAGCTATAGTTCCTCCACCAACGTTCCATCTAGTTAAATTGAAAGGAATTAATAACCACTGACCACTAGCCATTCCCCATGCATCTGTTCTTTCAATACACCATGAAGGGGAGTTAGTATCATTAGTATCAGAAGCTGGTGTAACCCAAGTTAAGTTACCATTCCCATCAGTCTGTAAAACTTGTCCTGAACTTCCGTTATTTGCTGGGAGAACTAAAGTATTACTTCCAGCCGCTGCTGGTGCATCAATTGCTGTATAACCAGAGGAGCTTCCGTTTAATTTTAATGTCATTTAAGTATCCCCCAGTCTTATAAAGGTTATCGCGTTCTGGTTATGATTAGAATCTCCTCTCCACTCGTAATTACTTTCACCACCTACTGTAATTTTTAGTCTATAAGTAGAAGTATTAGTTACATCCATCATTGAGTCATTATAATTTAAACTATTTGTAGAACTAGATGTATCTGGAATAGAATCATATGACATCGATTGTCTTGACCAATTACTTCCACTATCTGTACTTACTTGGAACTCCAATTGAGTCCATCTTCTCGCATCACCGTCATAAAGAGCAACACACCAACACTGAACCAACCAAATACCTGTACTCGGAAAAGTAAAGACACCAGAAGAGTGAGACATGCCAGTACCTAAAGTACCTTGACCGGTGCCATCTACTCGTTCCCAGTTAGTTATATCTGTATCACCACTGGCAGTAGTGTTTGCAGTTGACCTCCATTGATCAGCTACTGATATTCCACCAGCGCCAGCGGCTAATGTATCTGCGTCTACACATCCGTCGGGTAGACCTCCGACTGAGATTCCTGTAACAGTACCGGAACCATTAATTGTTATTGGCATAATTACATAATTGTCCAGTACTCTCCATCGCCAATCGTTACCGTGACTCCAGAGTTGATCGTTACAGGTCCCCATGTTCCTGCATTGCGAGCATTAGTAATCGTATAATCGTGAGTTACTGTCTGCTCATTCTCCCAGAAGATCTTATTAGCTCCTGAGTTACCACCTGTTGGTGTACCTGCTGGGACATCTGCCCAGACAGGATCATTTGCACCAATCTTTAGAAACTGTCCATCAGTTCCTTTTGCTAACCTTTGGTCACCACTAGCGTCTCTAAATAGTATATCCCCACGTGTAGTTAATGGAGTAGTATACTGAGACACTGTAGCCCAAGTTAGTTTATCTGTATCATCCTTATACTGTAGATACTTACCATCAGACGGTGCATTACTAATAGAAATATCACCTTCAGTAATACTAGCATCTTTGATGCCTTGTGAATTGACTTCTGTTAATGCCATTAATCTGCATCCTCCGGTGTATTACCTGCGTCTACCCATTCTTTATATACAACATAATCGATATTTAGTGGATCAGTTAATGGTATACATAAATCAGATTCACCTGTTTCAATTCGTAAGACGTGCATAGCTGCTCTACCATCATCTAAATTAGGTAGTTTTTTGTATTTAAAACTCATACTTCTGCCTCCCATTTTAACCAACCTGCATTTTGTCCTTGTAACTGGCCACACGTGCCAGCATCTCCAAGGCCAGTAACTGTAAATTTTAATGTAACTGCTGTCACTGAATTGTCCCTAGGATTTGCATTATAGACCTCTTGAGTTAACCCAGAGTCACTACTACCTGAGTCATCGTATGAAATATGTTTAACAGAAAAAGAAGACTCTTTACTAAATGTTGGCCCACCTTTCATTGGTACTGGAAATACGTGTGAATAATAAACAACACTAGTATTAGGTAGATACCCTAATAAACCTAAAGGTTCACCAGCTGAATTAGAAAAGATCATATATAGATATCTTTGACATCTTAGTAGTTCATCTTGATACGATAATACCTCTAGATCAGTAACAGCACTACCAGCCTCTAATTGGAATCCAGTGAAATATATCTCGTTAGCTGCATCATCCATGAAGTTTTTAGAACCTGTTCCAGCCCATCCTTGACTAGCCCAAGTAGAATGTGCGCTTACTACATCACTTGAACCTGTTGCAAGGTGTATTGCAAATTCAAACCCAACAGCGTTTCCAGTCGCTATTGATGTATCTAATGCTTTACCATTAGCAGCTAAAACAAACGTATACCTAGCCCATGAAGTTGTAGGAGTGAAATTATGGATTTGTCCATAACCATTACCACTTGAATCAAAAAATCTCGGTGAAAATGAATACGCACCAGCAGCACTAGAATTACATTTACACCAGAATGAAGCAACTAAACCTTTTGCATTAGCTCCTCCAAAATCAAAATCGTGTAAATCTCTCCCTTCAAGTCTTTGCCTAAAAACCATATTGTCACCACCTGAAGGTGTGACAGCAGCATCAGCTTCTATTTTTATTGAATAAGCAGTACCAGCATTAGTAGGTACATCGGTTGATTTAGTTACTGTAGTGTCTTGGTTAAAAGAAGCACCACATGCATTCTGCCACCTATCTGCTGTATATACACTGCTAGTTGTTGGACTAAAAGATGCTGCTCTTTGCCATACTTTAAGATCTGGATTATGAAGTTTATTCCGGTGTGAAAGAGTATCAGTTAAGCCAGTACCAGCTACAGATATATTTCCATCTATCGTCAGATTTCCTTCTACAGTTACATTTTGAGAACTGTCCAGAGTGATATTGTCAGCCGATCCATCGGTGTGACGTACCTTATCGACTTTAATAGTGCTACTCATGGCTTAACCTCCAGGTTTACGTGAAATTAATTCAGCTTTCCACGCATCTTTTACTGCTTGAGTCCAAACAGTATTGGCTATAGATTGTAGCTCCGTTGATTCTCCACTAATATCTGTGGCTACAAGATTATCACTTGAATCTAAACTGCCACATTGAATTGATCTGCGGTGAAAAGTTTTACTTATTACAGATCCATCCTCCTTTATTGTCGTAGCAGTTCTGATTTGCAAATGTTTGAAGGAAGAGACGATTTCGATCTTGTCGTCTGAAACAGTTTTAGTTAAAGTCATTTCAAATTAAGCTCCAATAGTAATAATTTTAGCCATTAGGCTGTGGTGTACCAACCTGCGAATGACCAACGCTCATTTCCGCCGTCAAACATTTCATTGTCTTGGGCTGCTGTATAAGCATGTTCTTTCTGGACTTCCATTTCAGTGCCATTAACTCTCATTACTTTCGCTGAATCAGCGGTGTTTATATAGAAGAAATAACCTGAAGTAATAGAGTTATATGCATTATCAGAAGAGAATGGGAAACCTTGTACATACACACCTGCTGAAGTAGTACCACTAGAAGCACTCAAGCGTATATAAGCACTTACATGTACCATGTCACCTATTTTTATATAGTGACCAACTTGAGTATGGTAAGTATAACTAGCACCAGCATTTTCTTTAATTGCAGGCGTCCAAGTACCACGTTCGTAGTCATTAAGCGTTTCTGCCGTTACTGCAGAAGTGCCTGTACCTTCATCATCAGTGTTAGCAGTAAAGTCAATACCTTTACCATTAGTCGCTATTACTAAATTGCCAGAAGTTAAGGTGTAATCTCCCGTGCTTGCATCTTGTTCTGCTGAACCAGCGGCTCCCCAAGCCAAGCTTCCTGTTTGACCACTAACACCACTTAGTTTTAAAACCTGATCATTACTTCCAATAGCTGAAGGTAAGGTTAGCTCTACATTATTTGAGCTAGAGGAAGAACCTTTAAAGGCAATCGTTCCACCGTTTGAATCAGCTTTTAGTTTGACGCTACTCATTATGATTTAGGGTATTTGTCCTTGGTTATTTTAATTGCTTTCGCAAATTCACCCGTTGAATCGACCTTTCCAGCGAGTATATCTTTATATAGAGAATCTAATTGATCACCTATTTTAGGGTATTCGGCTGATCTTTGTCTTTGATAATTAGAATTATTCCATTCAGTTCTTAATTCAGCAAGCTTAGTAGCTATAGCTGATTCTGTTGGCTTGGTTTGTCCAGAGGGTACTGATAGTTTTGAGTAATCAGTAGCGGGAAGATCCCATGAGAAGGCTGTTATACCTAATGCACTTACAGCATCGTTATTGTTAGGTTCTCTACTTCTTGTATATGCCATTATGCTGCCACCTCCCAACAGTTGAAAATTCCTTTGGTGTACAAATTAAAATGCACAGAAGCACTTGCATTATCTAAATCACTATAAACTTTATGAGTTTCTATATTGCCAGAAGTTCCAGCATCTTCTGTCCACATAAATGGTCCTTCTTGCCAGTACAGGTCATCACCTGTACCACTTTGGTTGTGCCAAGAAATATTAGTACCGCCTGAGTGCCAGTAATAACTACTGCCGTCATCTTTAGATACTGATAGAGAAAAGGATTTTTGCGTACTCTCTCTATTAACACCTACAGCTAATATAAAAACTAATGTGCTATCAGAAGCTACAGGTGTAATAGCATTGTACATATTTATGTATGTCTTACTTGTACTAGAAACACTAGAAATGCTTGTTACAGTACCTTCTTTGTATTGAAGAATTTTTCCTCCACCTGCAGCAGCCCAAGAATTATCACCCCTTAAGTATGTAGAGCTTGATGCTGTGCCTGTAGCCGATAACTCTGCTACTCCGATGGCATCATCAGCCATGTCTGCGTTAGTTACTGAGTTATCAGGCAAACCGCCCGCAGCTAAACCGGCAATCGTATTTGTAGAACCGCCTGTGATAGTAATTGCCATTTCTACAGTTTAACCTCCGTCATACGATAGTCCAATTCCCTTCAACAACAATAGTTCCATCGACTGTTATAGGTCCGGCACTAAGACCGTTTTTCGTCGAAGCAATTGTATATGAAACAGACGATCCAACAGTTTGATTGCATAGATAAATCGCTCCATCAGCCACTGCAGATGCAATACCTGTCAGGTTTGAACCATCACCAGCAAATGATGTCGCGGTTAAAACTCCAGTAGCTGAATTGAAAGTCAGATTGCTTCCACTCTTTAACCCAAGATCACCAGTATCTGCAGTTGCGAATAAAGGAAAACAAGTTGTATCTGATGACTCATCTGCAATGGTGGCTGTTGTCGCATTACCAATAGCGATCTGCGTCCCCATATTGATGATGAAATATGAGGCTCCAGATGGCGGTGCAGAATCGAAAATGATATCCGTTCCCGAAACCACATAGCCTTCAGTCATATCTCCTTGGCCAGTTCCATCGTTTGGCATCTGCATGACACCGTTGATGGAAACCCTTAGAACCTCTGCATTTGCAGGAGTTACTGCATCACTCGTTCCTTTGGTAACAAGCTTGAAACGATAACGGTTGTCATCAAAAGTTGCTCCACCTCCACCTGTCCCAGATGAAGTAGCAATATCTAATAAATCCGCTGACCCTGTTGCTGCAGAGCCACCTATTTCGCCCCAGCCACTTGCTCCGTATCCTTCGAATTTTCCGGTAGTGGAGTTGTAGCGAAACATTCCTGTATTCGCTGATCCAGGCCTTTCAGCAGTCGTACCTGCTGGGACGTCAATACAGCCAGTACCTGACATCAATATGTTTCCACTAACCGTTAAGCCAGTAAGCGTTCCAACAGATGTAAGGCTTGAAGCAGTAACTCCACTTGCAAGCGTGGAACCTGTTAAATCAGCAGCTGCAGAACTTGTGGTGACCCATCCAAGATTTCCCGAAGCGTCAGTTTTTAAGCATTGCCCTGCACTTCCGTCAGCATTAGGAAGCTTCCAGACAACACTGGATGCAATTGTGTCAGGAGCTTGAAAACCTACATACTCACTTCCCGCACTATCTGGTTCTCCAAAACGCAAATCTTTCTGGTTATCTATTAAAAGATCTCCAGTCATTGTGTCGCCAGTTTTGGCAACTTTTGTTGTATCAGTGGCAGTATCTGCTACCCAAGACAGCACTCCCGATCCGTTTGTTTTTAATATCTCATTGGCATTTCCATCGGCTGATGGAAGAGTCCAAACAATACTGGTACTAACGGTTCCCGGCGACTTAAATCCTACATAGTGGGACGAATCAGTATCAGCTAAACGAAGCTCTTTTGTTGCCTTAAGTGTTAAGTGCTCAGAAGAAGTCCATGCAGACGATGCACTTAACCATTCAAATGTTTTATCAGTATCACTTCCTGCTTCAAGAATTAAACCACCTGTATTAGCTGTTGTATTTGTTGGGCCACCAGCAGCAAGTGTTGCACCGTCTGCCGTTCCAGTGCCTCCAAAGTTTGTGTCTAAAGTGACCTGACTGGAACTATCAACAGTTAAAACTTTTACGCCACTTCCCAAGGTGACGTTTCCTCCTCCTGAAGAAAGAGAAACAACAACATCAGGAGCAAGATTATCTGTACTGCTTAGACCTGTAATGGTTGCCGCTCCAGCAGCAATGTTTCCTGTGACGTTGACTGCTGCAACTTTGCCTAAATGGAGATTCCTATCTTTTGTAGAGACATCTACAGAGGAAATAGTGGTAGTTGTCCCTTGAACAGTGAGGTTCCCTGGGATCGTGACAGTCCCGCTTGAAGCAAAAATTGCTCTGGCAGCTCCTCCAGTTACGATCTGGAGCGCATTCGATCCGGCTGATGCAATTCCTGTATCGGTATCAGATAAAAACGCTATTGAAGGAGCACTTTGAGATCCATCAGGTGCTTTTCCTAATAAATCCGAATACGCAATCTTTTTATTCTGATCAGAAACAGAAGATTCACTCTGGTCAATAATCGGCAGAACATCAGTAGCCGCTGGCGAAGTCAGCGCGGTTAGATCAGTTATCTTCTTGTTGGCCACGGATTAAAACCTCATTAATACTTAATGATGTACATCATCGCAATGTTGCGAGGACGTGTCTCGCTGCTCCCTGAACTACTTGTGTTATCTGTCTGATTAGCTCCATAATCTTCTGTGGTGTTTTCTCCATAACCACCTTTTGCATTACGAGTCGTTCCTGATACCCGGTGATCGTAAGTGTGACTGTGAGATTTATAAGAGTCTGACTGAGAAGTACCTATTCCACGGCCACTATCTACACCTCTCGAATTATCCCAACCTCTGAGAAACTCACCCCGGAGATTTGGAAGAGCAAACGTACTTGATCCGTCGCCACTGCCATACGTGGTTCCAATTACCCCAAAGAGAGTGGCGTATGTGGAGCGGCTTATATTTGCTCCGCTACATTCCAGCCAGCCTGTAGGGACAGCAGTAGCAGCGTAGGCAGAGACAGATCCAGCGGGAACACCACCAACTTTCTCCCAAGCGCTTCCGTTATATCCCTCGAATTGAACCAAGGTGCTATTGAAACGCAGATCCCCAGTGGCTCCTGTTGGTCGTTGAGCTGTTGTGCCCACTGGTAATTGAAGCGATCCAGTACCTGAGCAAACAAGATCACCGCCTGAAGTAACTGTGCCGCTAAAGGTAGGAGAAGCTGCTTTGACTAGGCCAAGATTTGCTGCTGTTAAATCTCCTATCTCGATCCACGCATTATTAGCTGCGTTTCTCATCTTCAACTTGTTATTCGTTGTATCTGCCCATAATTTGTATGCCACAGTCGTAGAAGGGGCAGACGTTCCACTATTTAGTGCTTGGATTTCTGCGAGAACATTATTTAAATCAGTACGGAAATTCGCTCCCGTTTGGTTACCAATTACATAATCATGAGTGTTTGCCATCAGGTGATCTCCTTACCATGACCTGCAGCAGACCAAACAAATGATCTTGCAACCGCAGAACTGCCGTTTTTGAAGGTTACGGTGAACCCTGTACGACTAATACTACTTAATTCGTAGAAGTCTCCTGATTGTTGGCTTGTGGGTGTAATCAAAACAGTTGGAGTGGCTTTAAATGCTTTACTAAACGTCACAGCATAAGCAGAGGAGCCTGTTGTAACAGGAGTAGTAATTGATTCAGTACGTCCCTGCAATTCTAGTATCGCTCCGAGCTGTGTAACAGCAATATTTTGGTCCGTATCTGTACTTGTCAAAATTGCCTTAAATTGAACGCCTCTGGCTCTAACTAAAACATTGCTAAATTCTCTCCAGGTAGTCCAAGTTGGAGAGCTACTGGGATCATCTTCTGTACTTCTTAAGTAAACAGAGATATTGCATCTATCTGCGTTCGTTGACCCGACTTCATCAATATTGCCCCAATCATCAATGTTACTTGTTCTGGCGTCCCATAAACCGTCAAGGAAGTAGGTCCCTGCCTTTATATTTCTCTTGATATTTATGTCATAAACTTGAGCCAAACTTACGGCATTAGCAAATGTATATTCACCACTACTTCCTACAGCACCACTTGTTTCTGTTAACTTTAAAGCATCCAAGCTTGAGTCGTAAGCTGTCCCTGATTTTGATCCGGTGAAATTCCCTGTATGTTCATCAACTGTTTGAATAACAAGCCGATCCGATGGAGTCGGCAATGTTGTAACAACACGAGTAGAGTCCCAATCTGAATCTTGAGTTCCTGGGATCGGAGACTCTCTTCCACCATCATCAGCAAACTTCAGTAAATACGTTCCAGTGAGTAGCGGTACTTGTTTTTGTGTTTGGCTTCCCGCTGCTGCTACAACTATTTCTTGAGAGTTTTGCCAAGTAGCTGCAGATGTTTCTTGAGAATGGCGGATCTTTACCTGCCCTCCAAGTAATACATCAAGTTCCGTTGATCTATTCCAAGAGAGGATTGCGCTTGCTTCGTCAATTGGTAGCAAACTGACCCCAGAAACCTGTTGAGGACTTGCCGTTTTACCTACAGCAACAAATGGATCTAGCGTTACAGGCGAAGCGGATCTTAATCCTGAAGCTGAAACGCTATAGACCTCAATCGTGTAATTCCCTGCAACCGTATCCAAAATTTCGTAGCTGTTACTGCCTTCGACCCGGTGAGTAGACCAGTTACCCTTCTCAAATCTCCAACGAACTAAAGATATATCTGTCCCTTTAGGGTCTGGAATAGTTAAACCTGTTGATGGATCAGTTACAGATGGGTTCTGCCAAGTAAGAATAATTTTAACTCTAGCAATTCCAGTGTTTTCATAAATAGTCTCTAAGCCTGAAAGATCTGTAGGGGTTGAAGGGGGTATGTTTAAATCAGTAATATCCCTCGTCTCTAAAGCTATTCCAGCCTCTATATGGTTGTATTTTCCAGCATGATATTCCGCTGCATTTATTATGTATTTATCGCCTTCTGCCTCTTCGATACCTAGCACTCTCCATGTAGATGTTTGTATGTTTGTGGTCTGATATACCCATATATTGTTTGAAGAAGGAGCTTTGCTGAAAGCGGGGGAGACATTAATAACACCAGAAGCAATAGAAGCAACATCTCTAACTTCAACCGTTCCATCAGAAAGAATGACTGAAAGCTGAGATCCTGTGCCTATGGCAATTCCAGTTGAATCATCAGGAGTAATAGCTGAAGTTGTTGCGCTTTTTATCCGCCCTGCTCTTCTTTCCCCTGCCTTAAGAGGATCAGCTATTTCTATTATTTGGCCTGGCCTAACAACAACACCACTATCTACACTCGTCGTAAAAGTGACAGTTTCCCGCTCCACATTTTCCATGTATAAAAGCCATTTACCTAGACGGTGAGCTTGGCCTCGTGAGGTACAGGCAAAGGCATCTATCTGTTTAACTACAGATCCGAATCTGGCTATGTTTTCTGTATCTTTTACCTCTTCATAATTTATATCTCTAAGTTCTAGATCTAGATATTTAACAACAGCGACTGTAGCTCTCTTTTGCTGGCTGCCACTAGAATAGGTGAAGCCTGGTTCTAAAACATTGGCTAGCGTAAATAAATAACTTGCATCTGCAGGACTGTCTTGAGCGACACTAAAAGTACCGGCCGCCCAAAAAGGCATTGCCCTGAACACTGAGCACATCTGATTGACGACATTGTAGGCGTCCCTGGCAGATTGAATACTTACATTGCAACTAAAGCGAGGTTCTGTACCACCATCTCCCATACCATTATCGACTTGAACTCCGCAGTAGACTGAAGCAGCGTAAAACGCAAACTTATCTAGTTTACCTGCAGTTAAATGGTCCCCAAGTCCATAGCGATTACTAGTAAGTAGGTCGTATAAACACCAGGAAGGATCGTTTGTATATTGTGCAGCGCCTAGGGTACCGTTAAATACTCCACTATAACTTAAGCTTCCATCTGATCTGACAGTCGCGTTATGAGGGATCTTTACTTTTGTACCTTTAACTAAATATTTTCTTGTAGGAATAGAGCTGAATTGTTCAGCATCTAATCTCATTCCTACCAGTGCTGTGTTTGGATAAGTGCGCTGATCGTATTTAATTTCAGTATAATTAGTCCATGAAAAAGCATTGCTTAATTTTGTATTAGTACTGTCATCTGTGACTCTTGTTACTTTTATATTTACCGGATAATTATTATTTGTATTCAAACTTATCTTATATTCTCTCTTATATAGGTCTCCTGTTCTACCTGTTATTTTGCCATTACCTAGAGTAGGAGATACAACGTCCGCGTAGCTACCTCCTGCATATTGAACAGATATTTTTAACTGTATTTCTGATCCATAAATATCACCTTTGTCTGATATCTCTTGCAAAGCAGGTACAGTAATTATAACTTTCACTGCTTCTACAGCACTATCTGTTATTTGCACCACCCCAGGACTTGCTTTCGCTATTGTTGATAACCCTGTTGCTTTAACACTCTCCGTATTAATTGTTATAGGTATGGATGTTTGGCTAGATGTGCCTGTTCTTGCTTCCCAACTAACGTCTTTAAAGTTATACGAACCATCCGCTGCTTGAAGAGGTGTGTTGTTTAGGTAAATAGATTTTGCGCCATCTACAAGCCCTGAGATTTCCCCTTCACCAATTAAATCAAGTACTTTTGCAAACTGTTTAGAGTCGAGATTATCCTTTGCCTCACTGGGAGTTCCTCCTTGACTTCCCCCTTTGCCTCCTCCGCCACCAGAACCATAAATTAAAGTCATGTTTCTACCTGTACAGTGTCGATACCAGCCGAAATAACGACCGATCCAGTTAAAACTTGCCCGTAAAGTACAGGGACCGCAACCCCTGCTCTACTTACATTTTGTATGCCGCTAAAACTGAAAGTATTCTGAGGGTCTTGCACTGATTCGGGAGTCTTAGGGATAGGCGTTATCGCGTCTGCTACACCGCCAAGAACTAAGGCTATACCGAGGTTGCCTCCAAAGGCGGCTGCGTTCGTCCAAAAAGTTGCTCCGCTAAGCGTTCCAAAGCCGACGGATCCTCCTAAGCCAAAACCAGCGCCTCCAGTCGCTATAGCAATACCTATTAAAGCGACGCCCAGTATTATTTTTCCAGCCCCTCTACCTGCTCCCCCTACAACAGGAATGACCTGAATATCGCTACCCCCTATTGGATAATGAAGTTCTTCTTCATCCATTTCCCAATTATCTGCAGATACCTTGTAGTACCTCTCAGACATATGTTTCTCTACACCTGGGAAGTTAACCAGCAAAAAGCGAACAGCTTCAGCCGCTGAATTTATATCCGCCTCAAGGACTCTCTCACCAACAAATTTGGCGAGTGTTCCATATAAGCGGACTTTACGCAACATAACGAATCCTCCTTCCCAAGCATTTTAGTAGCCATTCGTCTATTTGATCCCTAGACGAGAGTCTGTTCTCTAAATGATGGAGAACTTCTTGCCCGCCTAAGTACACACCGATGTGGTTTAACCCTGAACTGGAAATGCTAAAGAGCATTAAATCCCCCTTTTCCAATTCCTCCCTGTGAGTTAATTCCCTAAACCCTGTTTTTTCCCAACAGCGATCAAACATTGGGTCTTTTATAAAATCATCTGAGTTAACGGGTCTATCCCAATCTTTAAGAGTGATCCCCAGTTCCTCTTTGTACCAATCTCTACATAAACTCCAGCAATCCGTTACTCCCCAAACCCACTTTCTTCCAGATAGAGGTGCTTTAAATCCAGAGGGTTTGCAACTCCCCCACTTTTCTAAAACAGGGTTAACGATCCACCATTCGAGGTCCGATTTTTCGCAAGCAACACGGTCTGCCTCACTAGGTTCTGGACCTGTGACTGGATGAGAGTGGAAGACGATCGTAATCTCCCCTTTGTCTTCTGCTTCTGCCCAGTCCTTTGGATCAATGACAAACAAATCTTCCTTTCTTGTCGCAATATTTTTACAGGGATAATATTTTTTCTTTCCTTTTACGATAACTACTACACCGCAGGCTTCTTTTGGATGCTCAGCGCGAGCATGTTCTAATGCTTTATTTTTCCAGGTCATGAGTAGAAGCTGCCAACCCCTGGGAAGTCTCCTGGAAGTACTTGTCTCTTAGGTAAACGTACCCCGGATAGATCAAAACTAGCAGCTAATTCAAACTCTACTAAATCTCTATTCTCAGTCTTCTTTCTATCAACATAATAGATTTCAGTAGGCCACATAACAGATGGATCGGCAGTTCCATGAGGATTACCTATACCTTCTAACTTCATTAAACTTCCTGTTTCTAGCAATAAATTAGATCCGTCTTCGGTTAAGAACCATCCCGGGTCGAAGTTATTATCATCTATATACCTTTCTAGAGTTCTTATCCGAGTAACTTTTGCTCCTTCCAATCCCATAGAAAGAGTCGCTAACAGTGTTGTTATCGTGGATAACAGGTTAGCAATTCTTATAACTGGTCTAGGCAAAGCTCCTCCAGAATACTCAAAACCATTGGCCTCTATAGGCATCCTTGTATAAGTATTGCTGTTCCAAACAATGTTGGAACTATTATATTCATTTGTCCCATTGTGGAAACGATAAACTGTATCTACACCATGTACTGCAGTAAATAATTCAAGTTCAAAAAGCTCAACTATATTGCTTGGATTTATTTTCTCTAGCTCTGGATACGCCGAACTAACAGCCAACCAAACAACATTATTATCTCCTGTTTCAGAGCCAAAAGTGTTACCCCAATCAGGTTCTGTCGCTCCAGAAGTTCCTGCTGTGGTGACTTTGAAGTGGACCCCTGTGTATTGAGTTGTGGTGGCCTTTCTTATATCGCCAACGCTATAGGCGGTATTAGCGGCCCATGCTGCTACTGCTGCCATTACGGTTCAAATACTTGTTGAAAAGTGGCTTGAATTGTGGCTCTATTCTTGAAAACAACTGTTTTAGTCCAGTTCGGACAAATAAATTTATAGGTTGTGCCTGCTGATTCATCTAGAGGCTCCCAATCGAAAGAAGCTCCGTCACTTGCTCTAGCTTCAAAAAATGCCTCTAGCGTATCCGCATCTGTTTCAGATAAGTTTTGCCATCTAAGGTTCCATGATTTCGCATCAATATTTAAACCCCATTTAAGGCGTTGAGCGTAACCATCTCCAAAGGCAACCGATCTAACTCTGGGAGCACTTCGTTTTTGAGCTTGATAGCTAGGAACTATGGAAGGTAAAGCGGCCATTAGTGAGTAAGTAATCCTCCAGGTCGTTTTTGTTTAACTATTTCAGACTGAACAGCCATTGCGATCAGCCTACCGAGTTGTTCTGCATTTGGTTCGTCTCCTTGAACATCCGTTCCAGAGGCGTCTACATTTACCGTCACGTTTGTTGATCCTCCTAATTCATGATTAGGTGTGATGTGTCCAGAGCTTGTAGGAGTAAATAACTCAGGGCCTTTTTCTCCAACTACATAAGTACCTCCTCCCTTAACATTGCCACCTTTAGCAAACCCAGGAATCTTTAATCCTCCAGCGCCAAGTGTCTGAGATAGTCCTGCTTGTATAAACGCTCTCGCAATTTGACGGAGAACATTTGAAGCAATTTCTCCTAATCTTTGTGTTCCGTCTATCGCGGATTCGATGGCGGATACCATTCCGCTCTTAATAGTTGCCCCTATTTCCTCATAAGCAGCTTTTACTCTTTTCAAAGCTTCATATTCTTCTTCTGTTCTGGCAACAGCTCTAACTGCGGCCTCTACTTTATCTCTATTTAAATCCTTATTTTCCTTCATAATCTCATTAATTTTTTGCTGTATTGCGGCTTCCTTATCCCCTAAATCTATCTTCATCTGTATTAGTTTCTGTTCCTCAAGAATTTTGTCTATCGTTACTTTTTCTACAGCACCTGTAAGATCAGGTCTATTTCCCTGATTTAGAAACATCTGCCTCTGTACTAGCTGGTTAGTAAGATCACGAAGTGAGGGAAAATCTTTAAATACGTTTTTACCAGCGTCTGGGCCTCTTCCTGCAATGCCACCAGGACGTATCTCTCCGCTAGCGTATCTAGCTATTTGAGCGTTTATATCTGATAGTTTTTGGTCATTACCTACATTTGCAATAGCTTGATTTAATACAACCTGTCTGTTTATACCGTCAACCAGACCTCTAAGTATTCCAGAAGTATTAATTAACCCTGCCAATCCCGCTTGCATTTGGGTCACTAATTTGCCCCATGCATTTCCTAGTTCTTGTGTCTCTTTACCAAATTCAGTTAAATCTTTAACACCTTTACCGCCGACAAGTTTAAGCATCTCTTCCCTAGCTAAAGCGAATGCCTCCTCTTCAGCTCCTAATTTCTCCAGTAACTTAATATGTCTCTCAAACTTAGTGCCTGCTACACCCAATCTTTCTACTAAAGGAGTTGCATCTTTATCAAGAGCACTAAACGCTTGCCCTAATTCAGCCGTTTTACCCATAAAAGCATCTAACTGTTGGCCCAAAGCACTAAATAGGATTTGCATACCAAATCCCTGTGAGCCAGCCATTGCTTGAAGCCCTGCACCTAATACACCACCACCAACTGCTCCCGCTCCACCTCCGAATAAGAGTGGGAAACCTGCGCCAAGCATTAAGTTTTCGCCTAAGCGGCCCATCTTCTGCTTTCTAGCTTCTTTTCTTCGTTTGAGTTGCTCTTGGTATTTCTTCTCTGCGAGTCTCTCTTTATCCGCCCATCTCATTCGCTGCTCCCATGCTTTACCTTCTGCGTCCCATATCTTCTGCTTCGCTGCCATGGCAATCTTATTAGCCTTCTCATCTTCTTTTATTCTTCGCTGAACTCTCTTATCTTCTATATCTGCTGCTTTCTTGGCGACTTTCTCCCTTAATGCTTCCTGGGCTTCTAATGCTTTTTCTACTGCGTCTATTTCAGCTTTAAATACCTTATTAGGATCTGCGCCTGCTTTTACTGATAGTCTTCTCCGTTGAGCTATTTCTTTGGTCTGAATTCTTTCCAGTTTCAATATTCTGGACAATATGGATAAATAATCTTTAGCGGAAGTATTTCTAGCCTCTAATAGAGAACGCTGCTTCGCTAATTCAGACTCAATACGTTGCGCTCTTGTAGGACCAGCGAGTGTGGCGCGTTTCTTTTCTTTACGTTCATCTCCTCCACCAAGCCAATTACCGAGTCCTGCAAGTAACCCTTTACCTTGGTCAAGATTACGAGCCATCCGCTGATCTAAACTGTTAAAGGCTCTCTGAACATTCCATATGCTTTGAGCTGCCTGTTTTTCCCAGTTAATAAAGCCAGTTACAGCTCCAGTAACCCACTTAGCCGCAGATAGAGCTGTTGATAATCCTGTGTACGCAATAGATACACTGGCTACTGCTTCAGTTACTCTCCGTGTCCATGCAGCAAAAGTCTGAATATTATCTTTTAACGCTTGACTTAGTAGAGGAACTTTTTGTATTAAGTCCTCTATTCCTCTGCTAGCTCCAATTATTCCTGCTGCCTGTCCTACTGATCCAGCTGTTTTGCCCGTGAATAGACCAAGAGTTAATTTACCTAGCAATCCTCCGGCTTTCTGTAAAGTGCTTAATAAGCCATTCCATGCCCGTTGAGCCACCCAAATATCTGCATTAAATAATGCCTGAGTGGCTTTAGCTCTAAGTAATTCGTGATT
>VTLG01009872.1_pt1 | contig 17164 bp, 33 predicted proteins | sample 4694571 | NCBI WGS metagenome assembly VTLG01 (sample SAMN12604809, study PRJNA352737) | marine metagenome | biome: ENVO:00000447; feature: ENVO:00000209|ENVO:00000569|ENVO:01000036; material: ENVO:00002151; isolation source: viral sequences binned using virsorter ...
CGGGCCCAACGGCGCCAAGTTGGCGCCGTTGGAGTATGCTAGATGGCTAGTCTGCCATCTTCGGTAATAGTTTGTTCGTTATCATATTGCGCTTGCGTTATTGGTCTGCGTTCCTCGGTCAAATGATTATAAGCATAGAACGTATCAACGTCACCATTGTGATTCCAATCACGAATAGTTCGCCAGGCATTATCTCGCGTCAATACTTTGGGCTGAGTTGTTCTACCAAAATGGTCCAGGGCTCGTGAGCCATAGACATTAAACCAATCACGTTCACAGTTCATTGAACACGCATTGCCACAAAGATAATAGAATGATGATCTTCTTCTTGTTTCATTCCTCTTATTGTCTTTAGGTCCACGTTTTCTGTCTTTAGTATCATAAGTATGACACTTTGGACCTTGGCAATATTTAAGTTGGCTCATTTTTTCCCCTTTTTATATTTAAGGTCAAATGTTTCATTAACTTGGTGAGCAACAAAGTTCATGCCGAACATTACACCGAGCCACAATAACCTCTTCTCTTCGGAAATATGTTGCTCGATATAATCGGTTAATTCTTTTTGAGTTTTAAAAGTACGAAACATTTTACTGCCTTGCAATTTAATATCACTCATTAAGCTACCTCACATCTTGTTGGGTTAGTTGCTCTTCTCCATTTGTTGCCATTTTTATTTGGCTCGGCATTTATGTCCCAATAGAAAAAACAATCATCACCATTTATGGAAATGTATCTGCCTTTTGTATCTGTGTTTGGTTTTGTCCATGTTCCTTTTCTTGTAATTATCTTGCCATACTTTTTAGCATAGTAAGTAATTAAAAAAGTATCATGGTCTTCTACGAATTGTAGTATTTCAGTTGTTTGCATACTGTCCTTTTGTTGATTGTTCATAATAGTGGGATAATGAACTATTATCCCACTATTGTCAAGCGATTTAATTCGCTTGATTTTGTTGATTGTATGCCTTGCGTAAAGCTATTTTTTGTTCTCTTGAAATAGATTTATTCTTCATACCTTTTATTCTTTCAGCAAGATTTTTAGGGTTGTAAATCACCAAGCCAGTTGAGTTAGTTCTGATGATTTCTGCGTCAGTAATATTCAAGCCAAGTTCAGTTGATAACTCAATCGCCTCGTCTAAATATTTATAACCTTTTAAACCAAGTTTAATTTCTTTCATTTGATTTAAAACACTCTCTATCCATTTTTGATGACAAGTAATTAATTGACCTTTAGCTGATTGCCAAAACATCAAGACTTGATACTCGTCTTTAGTACAAGCGATTGATCTATCTCTACAATATTCACGACCAATTAAATCGAGGACATAATCATTATTCCACTCTTTCGCATAAGAGGTTTGATTATCTCGACCACCATTAGTTCCAAGATATTTGTTATTAGCATCTTGAAATTTAGTTTGGTGAGGGTTTCTATCCTTGTCTTTCATTTCAATATTAATGTCGGGGTTACACTCGTCACGATTTTTTAATTCGTCACGAAAATAAGCATAACCAAAATCATCTTGCTTACCATTTTCTTGACCATTAATATTACCATCAATCTTAAAATCAAAATGACTTTCAATATATTTCTGTTCCATAATTGGTTTGTCATTGTGATCTCTTTCCTCAACCTCGCCCATATAACCAAAATGAAAACAACTATCTTTTGCAATAGTGTCCACATTTTCAAACTTGTCTTGAAGATGATAAGCCATTTTAATATCTTCGGGAGTATAGTGTCGGCTCACTATTTCTTTTGCAAGTTTCCACGTTTCATCTTGTAGAGGTTTCATTGCTTCTCTTGCTTGAAGATATTTCTCTTTCTCTTGCGTGTTCTCTTGTTCCAAGTGTACTCGCATACGATTTGCGATCTTGTTTCTGTACTCTTGATTTAGTCTAACTCTAGGCATTTTATTTCTCCTTTTTTAATTGTTAAAAAATATATTTATAAGCTATTGACATTTAATTGTCAAGGGACTATATAGGAGAGTAATTATGAAAGAAATATTTTATGCGTTATATTTTGCCTTACATTTTGTAGGGGCATTTTTAGGGTTAGTCATTGCAATACATTTGAGCTTTTGGTTAGGTCTTTCAATGTTTGTATTTTTCATTATTAAGTTTTTAATAATGATGCCAACGGTAAACAGGTCAATATAAACTTGAGCCGAGATCCATCTTTAAACTGCACATGCGTATCACGTGCTAGATGGGTCTCGGGTCAAGGTGAGAAGAGATTGATCATCTCGTGATGGCCCGATGCGGGCGCTCTATCTTGGCCAAGCCAGGTGACGTGGTTAAAATCTCGTCGTTAAAGAATGGGGGAATGTCCCTAGGCCTGGCCAAAAAAAATTATGATGACAAAAAAAGAAATTATAAAAGAAATAAAGGCGATCTTGAAAGATTATCACTATGATAGTGATACAGAGAATATGTCAAAAGATGTCGTTATATCTTTAGAAAATATTATAAATGACACTTAAGCTTGGAGCTCTATCTGGAGTTTCACCTAGTGTGGCCACAAATCGGGATGCGCACGCAAGGTACCGAGAGCCAGCGTACAGCGAATCAGGTAGAGCTCCAAGCTTCAAGCACTTTAGAATAATTCTAAAGTGGGGGGGGAGGGCCCACGAGCCACAAGCCACAAGCTGCAAGCTTGACAGCTGGTCCAGGATGATGTAGGATAAGAATTATGACAACAATAAACTATAACAACAAAAAAATGAAACTGCCGTTTGAGATTAAATCTCATTCGACAGCGATGGTAAAAAGAACGAACCCCTTCAGTGGTCAGTCCATCGACCTGCCTGGGTTCGCGGCCGCTGTTTATGATTACACAGTTTACTTAAATCATATGGCTGAAAAGAAGGATGCTGAAACAGGTGAGACGCCTGGCTTCAGTAATAACCAGGATGAATGGCAAAAAGTGAGAAACGGTCTGAATTTTTTCAGACAGTACTTTGCCAAAGAATATATGGTGTTACTTGATTAGATCTAAGCACAACGATTTATTAAACTACTTCATCCACGATAAGCGGGACCTGAGTCCCGCTTACGTTAAGAGCTGCGAGAAATTTCTAAAAGAAACAAGCCTCAAGCTCCAAGCTTCAAGCGCCCTGAAAGAGACACAATTAAAAGGTAGAATAAAAACATGAAATTTATATTTGAAGGAAAAACTTACGAATTCAAAGACATGGAAGAGGCCAACGCTGAGCTCCCTCTGGGAGATGGCGCCTGGTTTGGCCCTGAGGAAGGGATGCCAGCCAATACCTACAAATGGGAGAAGGGAAATTTTTTCGATTAATGAAACAATTCACAATAGAAGTTAGTCACGCATCTGGGCCACAGCTTCAGACCATCGCAGCTGAGCTCAAGATCATGAGCCATGGATGGCAGAAGTTTGGACCACGGATCAGGATCAATGGCGACAAGCTGCAAGCCTTAGAGCTCAGGGTCCCAAGCCACAAGCGGCCCCAAGCTGCAAGCTCCAAGCGCCATAAATTAACCATGTTTATTTAATAGAATAAGATTATGTATAAATACGAAGCCGAAAAAATAACTGGAGGACTGAGCGCACCAGGCAAGATGCCAGAAGGCTCGTATAACCTGCCAGCTGCTGCATGCCAAACTGGCGCCAAGCTAAGGGAGATTCCAGACACACCCTGCTATAAATGTTATGCATTCAAAGGAAATTATGTAAGATATCCAGCTGTTCAAAAAGCATTGCAACGACGACTGAAGAGCTTAATGGACCCGCGCTGGGTGGAGGCCATGACTGTGCTTGTGAAGGGCCAGAAGCACTTCAGGTGGCACGACTCTGGCGACATCCAGTCGGTTGATCACCTTAAAAAAATTTTTGAAGTTTGTAACAATACACCAGGGACCATGCACTGGCTGCCAACGCAAGAGCGCAAGTACCTGCCTCTGGGCTCATACCCTAAGAATTTAGTAATAAGATTATCGAATGCAAAAAATAACACGAAGCCTGGCAACGCCTGGACGCATTGGTCCACGGTCGTCGACAAGGGCTTCCACAGCTGCCCAGCTCAGAGCCAGGGCAACAAATGCGGGACCTGTCGTGCCTGCTGGTCCAGAGAGGTTAAGCATGTCACGTACCCGAAACACTAAACCTGCCATTTACCCCGCTCATGAAGAATGGGCCAGGGCCAATGGATACAGGCCACAAGCTCCAAGCCTCAAGCACCAAGCGAATCGAAGTAAGAGGCGCAAGCCTCAAGCCCCAAGCTACAAGCCTCAAGCTTAAAGCCACAAGCCGCAAGCTCCCTGATCCGTGAACCACGGAAAAGTTTCACGAGCCTCGGACCGAGGGCCTCGGCTAAGATAAATGTATTCTGTGGATGTGCAACATGCCACGCAATTTGATGAGGAGAAAATTTAAGTTTGTTAGCTCTTGTTATCTTTAATTCAACAGTGAAAAAGTGCCCAGAATTATTATACCCCAATAGATCAGGGCACCCAAGTAAGCTAAGGTTTTCAATCCTTGTCCATATAATTTTGGGAGATTTGGCTTTAAGTTTTTTATATAATTTAGCTTCTGGACCCATGAGATTTTTGGGTTAACCTCAGTAGTCATCTTTAAGCTTCGTAGGAATAATAAGTGGAGATTTTTTTGCGGTCTTCATAACCAATCGATGAGCAGAATGTTGTCGATGACCTATAATTGGAACAGCATGTTCATGTACTTCCATCCGTCTAATTTCATGAAGATGACCATTGACTTCAACAAAAATAACTGCATTCGAAAGGGCATTCCCCTGACGACCCGCTGCGTCGTTCTCTGTAAATTTAGATAAAAATAATTGTAGGTCTTTGACTCTCATTACATTCCTGCTTTTCTCATTCTGTCTATTCTTTGGTAAAGTTCATTCCTTACACTCTTTACCTTACCCAGTCTAGCGTCCATCGTTCTATTCTCTTGTTGAAGCGCTGTCAACTTTTCTTGTAATTTTCCATTTATTTTTTGGTGCGACTCATTAACTTCAAGAGCTTCAGCAACCCTATTAAACAAATCATTATTATCTTGCTTAACTCGGTCCAACTCATTTTGTAATTGATCACATCTAGCTTGAGCTTCTTTAACTCGATTAGTTTCGATTCCTTTCATAATACTCAACTCTCCTTCAGCTTCTTCGGCTCTCTTCTTTAATCTGTCTATATCGGTTACATCTTTTTTAATTTTAGCAGCTTCTATCTTTGCTTCTTTCTTTAATCGTCTATCCTCTTGAATGGGCACAGCATCTGCATAAGTAACTTTAAGTTCCTTAGCTATGTCCCAAAGAGTAGGATTATCTTGCTCTTCACCTTCTCTGTCTTTTCTCATTTCTCCCATAATACAAATACCTGCTTCCTGTTGGCGATCCTCAGCCCTATACATTTCCAATTCCCTATAGGTTTTTTCAGGAAACGCTTTTGATAATTCATGAAGTGTTTTTTCTTTCTTCATATTGACTTTTTATCAATGTTAACTTAAATTGTCAAATATGGGAGTTCCAAAAAGATTAACTGAGATGCAAAAAAGATTCGCTGAATTTGTAGTATTCGGTGGGCCTGAAGGACCTATGACTCAAGGTGAAGCAGCCATCGCTGCAGGCTATGCAAAAGACAGTGCAAGAGTTGAAGGATCACAACTATTAAATCCTAGATACAGTCCTTTAGTAGTTCAATATGTGGGAAGACTCAAAGAAGAGAGATTAGAGAAACACAAAGTTACTTATGATACTCATGTGGCTGAGCTGGCTCGTTTAAGAGAAGCGGCTCTGAAGAAGAACTCATTCTCTGCTGCTGTGAACGCTGAGACGAATCGAGGCAAAGCAGGAGGATTATACATAGAACGGAAAATAATAAAACATGGGAAACTAGAAGACATGTCAGAACAAGAACTAGAAAACAAAATGAAACAAATTTTAGACGATTACGCACCAATTTTAAATGTTACCCCAGAAACCACAAAGTTGCCCAATAAGACACCAGATAAGCAGTCAAAACAGTTAAAAGAAGATACATCCACATCTAGTAAAGATTCATCCAAAGAGAGTATACCAGCACCAGTGACACCAGCACAAGACTCAAAACAATAATTTTATCAGGATTCCACATAATCTAAATTCTCCTCATTTGAGTAATAGGATAACGAACATTTTTACACGTTATATTATTAAAAAATGTAATTAATGTTAGCCGATCACTCTTACTCTTATCAGCATTTCTGGACGCATGCCATTGAGCACCATCAAATAAAACCAACCTATTGAAATTAGAGAATAATTCAACCTTTTTATCAAATTTAGAATTACATTTATCTCTGTATTTTTCCATACGCTTAAGGTTTTTTAAGTCTTTGTAAAATTTTTGTTTCTCTTTCAAATGTTCGGCATCAGTATTAAAATGTTTTCCTCTATATAAACACGTGCCACTTTGAGGATGATCACTTAAATAAATAATTGTAGTGAACTCACTATGAGCAGCATCATTATGTATCCATCCTTCTTTTCCATAGATGCTATTGGGTACACGTTGAAAATATTGAAATGCAGTCCATCTCATTCCATCCTCGATGGGCATTACAATTTGTGCAGGATATAACAGCGCCATCATTTTTTGAGTAGACCATAAGAAGAAGTCATTATCCACCGTGTGAATAGGCTGAGTTCTCACCCCAGGATATTGAAGCGTCTCCGAGGGTACATAGTCAAATGTCTTTGATAATTTCACTACACTCTGTGGATCCGTAAAAAAATCATCCACAATTAAAGTAGGCCACTGCATATATTTTCCTTTCTATCTAGATTCCACATTAATCTTCTTGAGTTCAGTTATGACCCCTGCAGGGAAGACGTTCCGATCACTATATGCCTCATCCTTCGAGTCATAGCTAGCAAATGTCCAAACGAATTTTTTATTTCGTCTATAGACATAAGCAAACGAAACCATCTTTGAGCATTCGAACTTATCGAACTCATCAGCTGTAGCATGCCCGCCATCTGCTGTGATGTCAACCCAAGAAATTTTATAAAAATAATACTTCTTCTTATTGATCACGACATGCCTATATTTTGATTTCTTCCTTCGCATATAGTACTAAATACCACAAAACAGGTCAGCATAAACACATTTATGGCCCGTACACCCCATTCACGACGTTTTATACGTTTTACATTTTTGTAAAACGTCGTACATTCAGCTATGTATACCAACGATAATCGTTCATTTCGACGTTTTACGTCCAATTTGAAAAAAAAATATTTTCAAATCAATTTCATGGCTGTCATTACTATGTGTAAAACGTTGTGCCTCATTTAAGACACATTTACGCCTAGTTTGTGCCGTAATAGCGCCTCAATGTTGCCATCTTCTCACCAGCAAACGCAACTTTTGCCAATAATTTATCAATTTGGCCTGTTATGTCTGCATGATCGGGCATCACAAAGTGGCTAGTCAATAGAGCATCAATCTTAACCAGTGCGTCTTCTTGATCTGCGATGTAGCGCTTGGTCAGTGCTTGGTAGAGTCTTTCTCTTACTGTGCCTGCTTCTCTCATGTTCCTCCTTATAATATTCTGGTCTACTGTATACCCATTTTAAATGTCTTGCTATTTGTGATGGGGTAAACTCTCTCATTTGTCCTTTTCAAATTCTTTTAATAATTCTGTTGTATCCATTTTAGGCTCACGTAATATTTCATAGTATTCATCGAGTCTTTTTAAAAACTTGTGTTTCCACATACGTAATTCAGCCCCTTGAAACCTGAATTCTTGTAAATATAGGTCAGGAGTACATACCATTATGATCCCTTGTTCAATACTAGAGCCATAAACATAGTCATGAGCCATGGCATATGCTGCGATTTGAATGTAATAATCTTCAATCCACTCCTTACGTTTTGGGGAGTTTGCTTGCTTAAAATCCACAATCGTATCCATATCATTATGAATACAAACCAGGTCCGTGGTCCCTGCATAAAGGCCAGGGTAGTACAACGTTACTTCACTCCCATAATATTCATCAATCGGCGTGAGTCCCTTCTCAATCAGCTTGTTAGCCATCCCTTTAGCCTGCTGGCCCAATGAAGTAAGATCCTCGTAGCCTCTCCCAAGAATAAAAGCTTCAATGAACTTGTGCATGGACGTACCCCGCTTGGACGATAGATTCTTAATCGCTTCAGCCTGTTGTTCACCGACTTTAGCTTTCCATTTCCTTAAGAATCCCTGGTCCTTGGTCCGTGATAAAATAGTCGTGACGCTAGGGAGAGGGATTCCCTTAACGTCATACGTTCTATTTCCTTCGTCATCGGACCGCGGAACACGGACATAATTATATCTGTCGTTCTTTTTCAATTTATTTTCTCTTTTTAGTTTTTCTTTTTTTCGTTTTTTTCTTCTTCTTAGCTTTTTTCTTTTTAGCCATAGTTACCTCCTTCTTTAATTGGTTATAATGGTCTTCGTTCTTTATATCAATGACTGGCATTGATAGAAATACTAATACGATCTTTTTTACTTTTATTCGTTTCCACCCGATGTTTCAACCACGCTGGAAATACATAAAAATCATTGTCCTTAACAGGGAGCGTCCAGATGCTTGAGTTATACGTTCCAAATTGAGTTATCCGTGTGTCGGGCATATGATTCTCTATCTCATAGTTATTACAAAAAACAATCCTCCCACTATTTTCAGGCACAGAGATATAAAAAGTACTAGCGAAACAGCATCGAGGATGATTATGAAGTTGGTTATAGGAATGAGGATAATTAATATTGAGCCACATATTGGCAATCTTGAGGGTAGGTTGATAAAAAAACTTTTCCTTCACTTTATTAAAACATCGTGTCGCCTGTTCTCGCAAACTTTGTAGTTCAGGAATGTTTAAATCCAAGTCAGGACTATGATAGCCTCCATCATTACTAAGATGTTTGGTTGGATGGGCTTGAGCCCATTTTTTTGAAAATTTAGTCAACGCAACCGTGTCTTCGTTTAAAACAAATTGAGCGATGGGGGTCTTAAAGATTTCTGTGATTTTCATTTATTCTCCAAATTCTACCCACCCTGTTATAATATATTTAGTTCCTGATAGAGGAGGGTTCCCTCTATGAACATGAGTATAAGTAGCAGGAAACATCACAAACCTGTTTTTAACCGCTTCGACTCTTAAACCTTGATCTAAAAATTCTGTTTCACCACCTTTTTCTATGGTGTTTAAGTAAAGCGATATAACGATAAATCTATTTCGGGTTTCAGCATCCATCATTTCAGAGTGCCACTGATGGTATCCCTCTCCTTTTTCTGTTTTTTGAAGTTTTAAATCATAAATTTTATGTTTATTAAATTTTTTAAGAATAGGATATTTTTGTACGTAGGCTGGATAACATTCATCCCAAAAGACCTTTTGAAAGTCGGCGCCGATGTAATTAATATTTAAATCAGAGTGATAATGACGAGTCATAAGACTGAAAGTAGAATCCTGTACGAAAGCAATGTCGTTTCTTGAATAGGCATTTACTAAAGTATCAAAATATTTTAAATATTTATCTGATATTTTATCGGTAAAATAATTATCAAAAATTCCAATGTGATCTTTAATAATTAAAGATTTTTCATTCTTTTTCATTTCTCTAATTTTATAATATCTGCAAGCTCTTCAATATCTTCGAAAGGGACCCAACAGAACTTATCCGACTTGCCAAAGTAACTGCGGTCATAAGTTGCGTAAGCTTCCTTTTCGTACCAGGGTTTAAGAGAGGGGGAATAGTTTCTTTCTTTAAGCTTGGCCTCCACCATCTCCCATAACTGTTGTCGGTTCACCACTAGCCACGGATATTTAATTCTTTTAAAAGCAATGTAATCAGATTTTCCCTGGATCCATCCTGGATAGCCCGTAATCCCTACATATTCTATGCACGCCAGTTTATCCTGAGGTTCAGGATCTTTACGCATCAATTTTTTTAAACCTTTAACCTCAAACTTTAATAGTCGGCCGTCTAACGTTCCTTGAACATCCCAATGTTCTCGGGTGTTTTGTTGGTAGGTAGCCATGACAGGATTCTCTAGTTTCTTAGAAAATTCTTCTTCGATAATTTTTGCCTGTGCTCCAAATGAGGGTTGGTAGGTCAGTGCAGCCTTTCCTTCTTAATATTATACGGTTTAACGGGAGCGTCTTTAATCACTTCCATCATTTCTCGATACTCTTCTTCATTCAACTGAGTTTTATATATTCTTTGGGCAATGGCCATCATCGTCCCTGCTACTAGTTCAGGTGAATGCTGATGATCGTTCAAGAGATGCATCGCATGCTCGAACAAGTCATCATATATTTTAGTTGGGTCATCCATTTAGAGATTCTCCAAATTTTCCTTCCCAAGCGTAAGATCCGTGGTGCTTGGTTTTGGATTCAGTGTTTGCATAAATTGTAAAATCATTTCCTCTCGCTAATCTACAAAAGGAAATATCTTCTCCTGTAGAGTATCCTTCGCTAAAACCAAAGTCAAAGAAATTGTAGTAGAACTCATGACTCTTGCCCGCTGTCGGTGTCGCTTTATTTTTAATTTTTAATTCAGGGTGATTTTTCATAATTCTTTCAAAGACCTGACGATCAATCAACATCAGTCCTGTGGGTCCTGCTTCCAGTTCAACCAGTCCTCCAGGCATAATAGGAATATGTTTAGGATCTCTAAATTCAACGGTATAAATATGTTTATCTAATTGTGGAGACTTTACTCGATACGGTGTGCAGACAATTCGTTTCTTGGCAACCAGCATTCTCATGACTGCTTCAGGTTCGAACTCAACATCTGAATCAATGAAGAGTAGATATTGATACTCGGTCGTTAGAAAAACTGAAGTTAGATAGTTTCGGGCTTGATGAATCAAAGGAGATTTCATTGTATTGATTCCAACTCTAATTCCACTTCTACCCAATTGTTGGACCAGACTAATAACCGATAACATCGTGTTAATTTTTACCGAGTCATAGCATGGCATCGCAATGTAGACACTTGGTTTTAATTGTGAGGACACTTTTTCTTTTTCCATTCTCTATATCCTTTCACCCAGTCTTCCTGAGTTTTAAATTTATTTTTATAAGCCCAAAGATTAATTTTCCCTGATACTTTTTCAATCCAACATAGTATGTTTTCTATCATATGTGATAAAACGTATAACGTACCGTTAGTTCCTCTCCTTTTTTAATGTCTCTCAAAGCCACTAATGACCATTTTTTTTGAAATTTTTCGTCATGAAGTTCTACCTTCACAACGTTCGATATGTTGGCATGATTAATGAATCCTCCGAGCGGTGTTCTAATTATTTCGTCTTGAATTTTGATATGAGTAGTTCCAAGATTAGTTCCTTGCGCAATGCCTTCCTTGGCAAAGAGTCCTAAGCCATTGATGCCACTCTGTTTAATGGTTAATGAGTCGGGTAAAGGTTTATACATTGTCATCCATAAAATATAAGATATTAGCAGCGATAAGACAACGTCCACCTACGGGTTCAGGATCGATGCTGTGCCAGCTAGAACCTAGAAAAAAGATACATTGGCCCGCTTTAACATTTATTTTTTTATTATTTACTTTTAATGGAGAACATCCTTTGGGAGTATAAATATAATAACCAAGACTCAGTGTATAAGGGAAATGATTATGGGAGCATACACAGTCTCCTTTATCATAACGGATACCCCACATATGGGTAATTTTAAAACCTTTTGCGTTAAAGCCACACTCTTCTTCTTTTTTTAATCTAGCATAGTAAGCAGCTACTTGAGGGAGAATTGAGTTGATCCATGTGATCAGCTCACCAACTTCTTTGATTCCTTTCTTATGAAGATCAAAATCGGTTCGATGTCCCCCCGAATGTTTGCCTCCTCCTAGTCTTGTTGAAAAATGGATAGGAAGTAAGTGCTTGAGGGCTACGTTTAAATCGTCTCGACGATCACGTGGATAGTTAAGTATTAGAGGCTTCATATATTATTCGCCAATCAAAATTTTTCCTTTCTCATAAATATGTTTCTTTATACTTTTGTCTGAACTCATAATGGTTAAAACATCCATACCATTATAGGCTTTCACGTAAGTATTTTGACTAATGGCAATACTTGAGCCACTCATAAGCATTGCAAACTCACTGCAACCGCTTACGATAATAAAACTGATAAATAAAATCGTCAACTTCAGCTTGATCATAATTTTTAATCTCCCCTTCTGACTCGCACACCCAACACTGGTGTACGTTCGTTTTGTCTTGTTTATCTATCACAGTTACGTAGCCATTACCACGACAATTGTCGCAGAGTTTACTGTGCTTGATGGGTGCTTTTAATTCTTTCATCATTGGCATGGTTCAATCTTGTTATAAATTCTAGGGCGTCCACCTTTTTTACCCATTTCATAATAATAAAAATTCTTTGGACCTTTCGCAGCTTTGGCTGCGTAATAAGAATTACCTGTTAAATGTTTCTTTTTATATTTTCCTCTTTTTCTTCCTCGTTTAGGTCCTTGACGATAATGAGAAGTGATTGGCACATCTACATTCCATCCATTGGATCTTAAAATAAGTTTTCTTGCTTTCTCTTGTACGTACATGGGATTTCTTCCAGCCATTTCACAAACTTCATTAAAGTGTTTACCTCCGTTTAAAAAGAAGTGATGGGCTTGATCTCTATTAAAATTATAGAGATTTTTATGAGAAGCATTAGACTTTCTACTCATATCTAATCGAGGAGGCCCTCTAAAGGCATCTAAAGCAGCTCTACATAGGACCGCAACCCAAAGACTTTTTTCTGGAAGATCTACTGCATCTTCGTCAATTGTTTCTTCAGCGTGTCCTACGTAGCTTGCAAAACTATTTGTTGATCTTCCCATTTAATTTTTTATCTTTCTCATTTGCTAATGCTTCAACTGTTTTACTTATAGATAATTTTGCATCAGGCAATAAAGTTTTGGACAGCCTGACCAATATGTTATAAGTTTGGTGTGTTAAAGATACGTTTCGATATTTACTAATGTCTGTCATGTTTTCTTTCCTTTTTAAGTTAGTTATAATATAGGATTTTACTCCAAAGATGTCAAGATGAAATATATTTTAATACTATGGGTGTGCTCATTTGTTAATAATAATGGTTGCCTCCCTCCCATTGAATCACCGAAGCTATACGACTCCTGGTATGAGTGTTCAATTGCCGCTCATAAAGAATCAGTAAGTATTTTACAAAAAATGGGATATGCAGATGTTAATAGATATCAAGTAGGAACTAAATATATGTGTAAGCGGACAAATACTTCTTGAGAATATGGCGAAAATGTGGTAGCCAATAATTCTCACCTTTAATAGCTATCCCCTTTTTCCCTCTCGGGATAGCTTATTCGCAATAATAAGCATACACCAGCTTATCCTCTGCCGTGTACCATCCTTGGTCCGTGGTTCCTGATTGGTTGATGTAAGTTGCATTGGCCTCAATCCACGCTTCTCCCTGAGCAGAACAACTTAGTCCTGGGGTAAAGGGTAGAACAACAGGCTCCGTTAATAAAATAAGAATAACCAAGACTTTCATGCGCAATCAATACAACAGTTTTCAGCTTGTGAGGACCATTCGTCAGGCTTTGGTATGCATCCACACAAAACACAAAACGGTGACTGATCAGAGTTTTCTTGTTTCTTTACCATCATTAAATACTTTAACCTGTAAGTGTCCTTTCTTGTTGAAATAAGTGATCCAACCACTAAATTTTGAGTCTATAAGAAGTACTTTTTTTATAGCCTTCTTCCAGCTCATCGCTTTAATTAATTCAGCTTCTCCGCCTTCTTTAGTTACTGTGTATTCATATCGCATGTTTTACCTCATTGTGATGAAAAAGATCAAGAGGTTCAATCTTGATCCACGCTCTACTATTTTGAGACTTATTTATTTTAGCTTTTTCTGTTTCTGTTAAATGTATTAGTGTAAATTTTGAAGTATAAACCAAACGCTCAAAATTTTTCACTTCTTCATGACCAAGAGAAGAAAGTAGACAAGCAGGTATTTTTTTATCCTGGAAATGTTTTATAATTTGTTCAAGCACTAGATAGGCATGATGAATTGTAGAAGATCTATCAATAAAGATAGAAGAATATCTATTCATTTTAGGTAGGTAGTAACGTAATAAATCTATACATCCTCTTGGACCACTATCGGTAGCATCAGAAAATAAAATATCTATTGGTTTTTTTGGGTCGAAAAATTGTGTGTCAGTTAAAGTAATATTTTTAAAATTGACAAATTTTTCCAATTTTAATTTTTTTAAAAGGTTATTTAAAAAATTTTCATACGATCCATCAAGATGCCAGTCTTCACCATTATCCATTCCCCAGACTACTGATTTGTCATGTTCCCAGGCTTCACCATTATCTATCCCCCACACTACACCCTTACCATTTTCTTTCAATGCTTGTGCCATCATACAAGTACTAACTCCTTGTCCTACACCAAGTTCTACTATATTATTAGGTTGCTCCATTTTAATTAAAGAATAGAGAAAATAGCAAAAATTCTCAGTGCCATATCCTGTTTTGCCATTAATATAACGAATAACATTTTCGAGCGACATACTTTCCTTTCATTTTTTATTCATATAACCCCCGTAGTTTCCGTGCACGTACTTCTACGAGAGCAAAGGCTCGATCGCTACCTCCGTTTTGACGGGAAGATCTCAGCTTACCTCAGTGACTCTTTAGCGCGAAGCATTTAGGTGTGAGGCCCTGCCTTTTATCTAGAAAGAATATAGGTTTTCGTAGGACTTATGTCAAGGGCTAGTAAAAATTATTTTCCCTGTCCTCGAGAAAGTTTTTTGTTGTATTTTTTATTGGGTTTTTTGGAATGACGTCCAGGGCGCTTGCGTTGAGTGCGTTTAATATGGACGTAACCGTAGCCTCTAGGCTTTCGGCTCATTACCTAAGGCCGACTTATCATCGAGCGGTAGATAGGCTATATGCCCATTAACATACTGTTTAGTTGTTTCATGACAGTTAGAGCATCTAAAGTAATTAGCATGCAGGCTTAATAATTGGGTGACCACTTCACAATAAGGACATCGACCCCATTCAACTCGGACTCGAACTCCAAACATATCTCTACCAATCTCCTCGACGAGAGAGTTCAGTTGCTCTCGTGGCTTTACGACCTTTACGGGTGTAGGTTTTTTTACTTCGATAGGTTTTCGGCTTGAAGTACCGAAGTATTTTTGCAATAGGGTTTTTAGTTCTTTTATCATCCATAGACTCCGCAACAACTGAATTTATCCATAAAAAAATAATGGTAGACACTGAATCCTATTAAGACTCCAATGCTCATTCCTATAAATAGGGTCACATACTTTATCATGCACACTTAAACATGTGAAGATAAAATAAATATCCAATTGCTAGTATGACTAGCACTCGATATTCAAGGGCGTATCTATTTAAAAAGCCACGTATTATTCTTCTCATTAGTATTTAGACTCCGCATCGTAACTATCGCTGGTATAGCCGTGTTCAATTACCCGTAGGATTCTTGTACGTCCTGCTGTCTGGCCTTCTTCTTTAACGTACTCGACCTCAGCTTTAACATTCTTACCGCATTTAAATTGGACGCGCTCGGGCTGAATACTTCTCTCAGCCTGCCTCTTCGCCTTCAGGCAGTCTCCCATTGATTTTTGGTATGTGTGCTCCACCAATTGGCCCTCTAAAAACATGCAAAGGGCGACGCATATAATTATTTCATTTGGCATTATTGTACTCCGTTCTTGTAATGAATCTCTCGATTCGAATCTTTAAGCTCTTCAATATCTATTAACACTTTTTCCATTTGTTTAGTTAAAAAATCGATGTTTATTTTATTGTGCATCATACTCTCAATTTGTTTATTAATTCGATCGGTGGTCTTATAAAGATCCTCGAGCATCATGTACTGCTCAGAATCCGCGGGCAAACTACCCAAGAGACCCCGAGGCCACTTCACCCTAAATTCACTGTTCTGATCCACATCTTTTTCCATGAGTTCTAATTGCGTGGCGTGCTTGTTGAGCGACTCATTAATACCGAAGTAAGCCCAGGTCCCGATCGCGACCATGGCGATCAAAGAGGCCACGGTTTTCATCGGCATTTGAACTGCCGCCTCCTCCGAGATTTTGAGAGGTTTACTCATTAAACTACCACTTTTAGTTACAATTGTTCTTATCTATATCCGCTGGTTTTTCCCCAGAGAATACCCAGAACCAAGAAGAGATCTTTGTTCCTTCTTGAGTATAGGTGCATTTAGGCCCGATCGAACAGGCGCTTAATGCAAATAATAGTGCAAGCACTAAAAATAATTTATTCATTTGTCTCCTTTGTTTTAATTGTGTGTTCATAGGTGTCCTGTTCTGCTTTTTCTTGATCTTCTACCTGGCAACACTCTCCGTTGTCTTCTTTTTCTTTTGAGTGCGTACCACAGCATTTTTTTGGATCTATTGACACGCTTCACACTCCTCATGTTCACAATTCATACAACTACAAACTCCATACATATCACCATGTTCCTTTAAAGAACAGTGACAATCGCAGTTACAATTTTTACACTTTGTCATCTTTGTTTAAATAGTCCCATAGCTTTTTAAATTTTGTTTTTATCCATCTAATCATCTTTTGTCTCCTCAATATTATAAAAGAACTTATCAGTGTCTTCAGTTTTCCATTTTCTACTATCTTCAACATTCCATTCACTGGTCTGAACCTTCCAATCAAATGGAACTTCATCTTTAACAGTAAAGGATGGAATACTCCAAATGATTCTATTGTTTGGCTGAGCCGCATAGTTACCATTTTCCAGGGCTATGATGTGCGCACACTTATGTTCTTGCGGGATCTCTGAATGATCCGTATCTACTATATTACTCTCTGGATGACCCCAGTCAACCGTAAAAAGATACGCACCAGGATACCATTTCTTATCTTTTCCTATGAATTTACAGGACTGACCGTCCAAGACATCAAAAGAAGTAACGCTAGGATAGTAACTAAAGCAATTCCAAAGCTCCAGCTCGTCAAGTCGCATCCTAGGAACTTCTTTGACATCAAATCCTTTTTGTATGAATGCAGAGATTGGCAAACGGTAGAAAATAGCACCGTTTTCCATAATTGCGTGAAAGAGTATAGGCC
>VTLG01011600.1_pt1 | contig 17164 bp, 28 predicted proteins | sample 4694571 | NCBI WGS metagenome assembly VTLG01 (sample SAMN12604809, study PRJNA352737) | marine metagenome | biome: ENVO:00000447; feature: ENVO:00000209|ENVO:00000569|ENVO:01000036; material: ENVO:00002151; isolation source: viral sequences binned using virsorter ...
GCTGGCGTCTCTGAATAACCAACATTTGGTATATTTGAGTCTGGATGGCAAGAATCAATGGTAAAAAGGTATTCTCCTTCATAAAATTTCTTCGAAGGAGCTAAATATTTGCAATGAGACCCAAAAATTTGTCTTTTTTGGACCATTGTGATGTGATAACTGAACGCATCCCACAATTCTAGCTCTTCTAAGGGCAAATTTTCCTTAGTTTTCTTCCAAACAAACGCAGAAATTGGTAATTTGTCATATAATGCGCCAGTTTCCGGCAAATATGTCTCAAAATATAGAGCTCGACCTTGTATTGACTTACAAGTTACCCAAATTCCTTCTTCATATTGACCATGACCACGTGCATGATCATACAAATATTCTTTTTTCACCAAAACTTCTATAGGCGGTATGTTTATTACTAAAAAAGCCACTTCAAAATAATTAAATTTTTTTAAAAATTTTTTATAACATTTTAATACATCATTGTCACTCTCAAACCTTGCTCCGCAAAATTCAAAGCATGCTTATTGAAAAAGGGGGGGATGGGGGTCGGGAGCTTCGGAGTCCCGGGCGCCGCGACAATTTGTCGCACCACTACAGTTAGTAGCCTGGGCATAAAAAAAGGGGCTACATTTAGTAGCCCCTTCTTCCGAAATAGCGAATGACTAACTCGCTAACCCTATTCTTTGTAGTAAGTAGCCAATGTCCTTTTGGATATGTTGTATTAATTCCATTGGATCTACGTCTTTGCCTTTGTTATCTGCAACCCATTCAACTATTGAATTGCAAAGTACACCACTTACAAGTTTCCAATCCAAGCTAGATGTATTTGGAACTGAAGCGATAATGTCCTCAATATTACCAACTGCATTTTTGTCTTTGGTGTATTCGATAACCTCTTTAATAACATTGGATATATCAACGTTATTAACTGATGTCTGTTTTGTTGTAGTAATTTCATTAGTCATATTCTATTTCTCCTTGTTTAACTAATTAATAATAATGATGAATAAACACTAAACCACATAAGTGCAATAGCTAATGCTAAATAAATCAAATTCATTGTGGATAACTCACATTGTTTATTTCAAAGATTGTGTCTGGATTTACATTTGCCCAACCATGATTACCACTTGTACTTACACAAAATACTAGCAAGTAATTTGGGTGTTCTCTTACAACTCCACTTTTAGTGAATCTTCTTCCGTGTTCGCCAATCACACCACGTTTGATGTGTCCAACTGTGCCATCTTTCTTTAACCATTTAATGCTAAAGAAACCAAATTTAACTATGTCTCTAAATTGTATTTTAGTCATTTTAGTCCTTTCTATTTCTAATTCAATTAATAAACTAATTCATAAATAATACAATAGTTATTTTAAATTAATTTGGTGAGCTGGAAGCAGTAGGCGCCCGGGGAAGTAAGACGACTATCCTATCATACGTAATGTTGGGGAGTTTAGGGGAGCTTGGGAGCTTTGAGAGGCAAGAGCCGAATAACTCCGTTTATCTTGCCTCTATTGGTTGGGATATCACTAGGTAAACCGTTTTAACAACCAATGACATCATTATATCATCAAATGTAATCCATCTCAACCCAATCTTTCTTTTTCTTGTGGATAACCCAATCGTGTAGAATCTTTACGTTCCCCTGAACTGGAAGAACTACCGGGCGCCCGGTGTGCAGCAGCTGCAGCTGCCTGGACCTTCACCTGCAGCTGCATCCCGGGAGCTTGGGAGCTTCAGAAACCCCCATTCCAAATTACCCACAAAATAAGGCAGAAAACTGCCAGTTTTACAGGTATCAATAAAGTTATTCAGTCCATATTTACCTCTCTTTCTCATTCTAACTCAGGTTTACCAGCTCATCCACGCTTCGTCAACTATAAAAAATGGCTGACTTCTGCCATTCAGGAAGTTAAGTTAACGGGATCGCGCGCCGGTACATTAACTCTACAACAAATTCCCAGAAAACCTAGGGTTTTGTTAGAGGAGTTTGGGAGTTTGTACCGCGGGCCCCGGGCGCTACAAATCACTCCCCAACCACCACTATCAAGTGGCAGTATTAGGGGAGTTTGGGAGTTATAGATTAATGCTCTTGTGGGCTAAATATATTTTTAACTTGTTGAGTAAATCCTTTCTCCATCTCTTCTGCGTGTTGTTCAGCACGAACTTGATTTCGCTTCATGACTGGAACAACGCTGTCATAATGTGAAGCAATAGCACTTAATGTGTCATTGCTTTCTTCTATTGCATTAGCTATTCTTTCTAATACATGTATTAAGTCTTTATCCATTTTAACTCCTTATGTTATGGTTTCTATTTCTGTAATCATTATAACATTTCCGAAATCAAATGTATATACCTATCTCAAACTAATTGTGGATAACTTTTCCTTAGTCCACTCAGGGGAACGAAGGAACGACCGGGCGCGCCCGGTGAACAGGACCAGCAGCCATCGCCAATATAAATTGGCTGTTTTACGGGAGTTTGAGGAGTTTCAGGAGTTCTGAGCCGCATCCCGGGCCCAGCTCACCAGTCCACAGGCAGCCGTCCACTGAATCATAGTCTTTATCGCGGAGTTCTAGGAGTTTGGAGCATGGAAAAAGTTTAGTGGTCCTCTGCCCGGGGTCGTATATTAAGATAAATACAGGTGCATTATGAGCCATATGAAGGGTATTCCAGGCGATTTGTAGAGGTGATATTGATACTTTACCAACCCCTTTTTTATTACGCCTTACAACCTTCAATTCTACTGTAAAAAATCCAATATCCTTATGATATATCAAGCAATCTGGGAATCCTGGTGTAACGTAGGACTCAATACGTGTAATGATATATTTCTCAGTCCCATTCTCTAAACATTTTTTGAAAGTCTTGTAGAAGTTTGTTTCCGTCTTTACGGTCATACTTCTTTTTGCTCTTTACTATCTTCTGTCTGTACTGGGGTAACGTCCTTAAGTTCTTTGCCATTGGATTTCTCCTCGACCGAAAGGACAGTTTTATTTCCTTCTTTTTTAAATTCACCTGTTAATCCTAATTCCTTTAATTGTTTCAACACATCATCTCTTGACATATCATCAATTGATCCTGTTCTAATCTCTTTTCTTTCAACATATAACCCTGCAGCTTGACCACGTAGTCTCTCAGCATTAATTGCAGCACTATGAGATTTATCTTGTAATGCTCTATCTCTTAATCTTGCTAATTCAACAACATGTTTATTCATTTCAACCTTATGTGTCTCATGTAGTTCATTTCTTTTCTTTCTAACTGCAGCTACCACACGAGGGTATTTCTTTACATTCAATAACTCAGATGCAGTAGTAGGTGCACGTTCTGGTTTATATCCAGCTTGTCTTGCACATTCAGTTGGTGTTAATCTACCTTCCTCTTTTACATATATTTCAACAAATATTCTTTGTTTATCAGTAAGACCATCCTCACCACGTGGGTATTTCAATGCCATATCTCTGGTATTGGCAATGGTATTACGGACCACCTTCTTTTCAAGTGAGGCTAACTTATTGGTATATATATCTTTTTCACTCATTTTAGCTTATTTTATCCTCATTTTTGTCTATTTTATCATATTGCCAATACTTTGCCAATACCCGGTATCCCTTATCCCATATGAAGAATTGGAGTTGGTATTACGGTATTGGCAAAAATCTACTTTTTGAAAAAAACTTTTTTCATTTGAGCATCCAGCGCCAATACTAACAGCAATCATAATAAATACAATGATCTACTCTGCGCAGGCAAAAAGTCAAGATGTCCGCGCTTTTTTAGAGTATGTATATATCTATGTACACTACTCTTAGATTTTAAACCAAGCAATTGTTTGAGCTCTTCGTACGATGGTGGATAGCCATTTTCCTTGGTAAATACTTGAATTTCTTGAAGAAATTTAACCTGTTTAGGTGTTAATCCTTTCTTAGGCTCCGTAATACCTTTGCCAATACCTATCATTTCTTATCCTCTAGTCCTTTTGTATTTGGATTACCCAAATATTCTTTCCTCACTTGTCTCATCATTTCATCCCATCCCCATTCATCTATTGTTTCCTTAGTAATTGATTTTTCTAGTGTCTTTTGTATTTCCTTTTCACTTTCAGTTAATTCAATTCTTTTAGGACCTTTTTTTCTAACATAAGTATGCACTTTAGACCAAGTTATTATGTATTTATCAGCTTTTGGACGTACATAGCCACGTTCTGGATCTAATGCAGGATATTTTGGATCCGGTGTAGTATCAAAATTATCCTTAATATACTCCAACACATTTTCATCCTTCTCAAATTGCTTGACTATTTTCTCAATAATCTTTTTATCGAGCCATAAATTAATCTCATATGTTTGCATTACTCTTCTAATGCCCTTTCTAAATTACTAATTGCATTTCTTATGTGCACCTTTATTTTTTCCTTTTTATCAAATCTGCTCTTATCCTTAATAATCATTTTTTTAAGAGCACGGCGAACATATGTATCAGACATTTCAGATAAAGGAATATCCTCACCTTTACTGTCGCTATGATAATATATCTCTTCACTCATTTAAATTTGTCCCTAAAATATGGCAATAGCCATTTGTTATCTCTAAACACCTGGGCAAGGCCATTTGTCATCTGATTAATAACCACTTCCTCTTTATTATCACTATCAAGCGGCTGGCCACTGACGGTTAGCGAATTGACATATGCCACACCGTGTAATATCTCATGGAGTAATGTATTCGCTTCATCAAGCGGTTCTAATCCACTTTGAATCGTAATAGTATTCTTACGATGATCATATTCACCATAACAATCAGTTTGCTTCTGAAATGTAGAAGTCTCACGCTCAATTAGCACATCCTGGTAACCAATCTTTATTTTCTTATCCATTAATTGAGATCCTTCATGTTCCATTTGCGTGAATAATCTTCATACTTTTCTTGTATTTCATCTGAGTCATTAGCAATAATTTTCTTTTGTCTTTCAGCATACCCTTTAACAAAATCATCAATAATCTCCATGAGCATAAGAGTAGGAAATATAACACCGTGTACTTTAACACTGCTTAATTTAGCCAGTGTGGCATCATACCCCAACCCTTCATCTTCACACTCCTGTAATAATCTATTTATTTTTTTTGCTGCGTCTGTTAATTCTTTCATTCTTAATTCTAATTCCTTTCTTGCCAGCTTCTCGTTCAATTAAATGCATCATTTGCTGACCTGGCCCACGATGCATGCTTCGCCCTAATTCAACCAATACGTCATAATAGGGAATCTTTATTGCAATACTTTTATATTTTGTCGTATCAACCATTAAACATTAACACCTTTAACTGGATTATCCATTGTGAAATGTATATTAAAAGCAAGTGAACGACGCTCACCTTCAGATCTAAATGGATACACTTGATGTGTAAGCCATGAAGGAAATAAATAAAAATCACCAACTTGTGGCTTAGCAATATAACTATGACGTGCAAAATGATTTGGCATTGATCCTAAAAACTCCAGGCATCCAACTGTTGGGTGATGATCCTCTGCTTCATATTCTTTATCAAATCCTGGTGGAATCTTTAAGAATGCAACACCAGATAGATTCGCATCATGAATGTGCATTGGATTAAAATCGCCGGCGTATTGTGATACTGCCCACACACGAAACGAAACCTTGCTACCCTCCGCTGGTTCTGCATTAATAGTGTGTTTATAATATTGTTTTGCCATTGTAATCATAAACTCTGGAAAGTTTGGAATCTTATTTTGATCAATTGCAACTTCTTTCTTAACATTGCCAGCAAGATTATGTGACCAGTCATGCTCTTTACTCAGCTTATCATCATATAATATATGATCAGCTTCCGCATTTAGCAGATTAACAAAACCCTGCGGCAATGTTGTTTTTAATATACTTGGCCCAAATGGTTGGTATATATCATATTTTAATTCAGTCTGTTCCACCATAGCTTTTCTCTACCTGTTCTATTAGTTTCTTTTCTTCTTCTTCTTTAATTTCTTTTAATACTTCTCTTACGATATCTTTAATTAATTTTTTTAATTCACAAGTTTTATTCATCCAACTTTCCTAATTTTATCTATCCATTCACGGATAAATGGTTTTGATGAATACATTGGACGTTTAACATCTTCACGTTGTCCACTACCATCCTTGCTAACAAATCCAAGTGTGCGAATCATTGCATCCTCCTCATTTTTAGCACGAATTAGATACTGAAATGTTATCTCACGCTTTGTTGTAATCTCGTACGTATTTTTTTCTTCACCTTTTTCAACATGAAATGATTTCATACCACCTATCTCTGTGCCCTCTGGCGGCTGTTCAAAAGCAATTGTTGGTGTTCTTAATTCTTTTATTGCTTCCGCATCAGCCAACGCCTGGGCAGCTTTCTTCTCACGTATCTTTTGTCTTTCTTCTTGAATGTGATCCCATTTGCGTGGTTCTTCTTTTATTATTTTATCACGCTCTTCTTTGTATTTTTTTTCTTCCGGAGTATCTAAATTTTTATTCTTCTGGTTCATGATCCTCTTCCTTTTGTTCTTCCCACATTTTTTCGTAGTGATCCATTATATAATTGTCAAAACTACTCATAAAAAAACCTTTATTATTATATACCCAAGAGCAAGTGAGCCCATTAAATACATAAAAGATCTAGTGTAATAAACCATTAGATCCCATTTCTTTTTGTCAATATCTTTTGGATATTTCATACTATTCCTAAAAATATTTTATAGATCCACACCAAAATTATATATGCAATATATAATTTAATAGGGATCATTAAGAACCAAAATAAACCGTAAATCATGAGCGCACCGCAATATATTCATAATCAAAATCATCATGTTTCTTCTGAACAAGTGTGACTAAATTATGTTCGTACGCTTTATAAATAGAAAAACGCATATTATTAACTCTCCTAAAATCTAACGTAGGTGAATGTTTTTGCATGTTTGGTGCAAACAAAAAGCCACGGTAATAAGATATTTTATCTCCTTTTTTAGAATTATTTAACCAATCAGTAAATTTTTTAGCACTTAACATATTTAATAAATCCATTTCATTTCCCAGCCCATATTATACAGTAATTAATGGGATAAATCAAGTAAAAGTTTATCGCAGAATACCGCCAAAAAATCGTGTCAAGAAAAAAATCACTTTTTTATTGCTTAATTTATCCACAGAATATATAACTAAATCCTCAACTTCATTTCACCCAGTGGACTCTCTTACGCTGCTCATTCGAGCAGTGAGAGTCCTATTAAAGGAAAACATGGCAAGACAAATTAGAATCGTTAGATATAGAGCAAGAAAGATCTGGAAAAATATCAAAAAATGGTTACAATATCACCCTGAAAAAACATATTTCAGGGGACATCGTGATTAAAATCTGGTTTTTATTAATGCTAATATCGGCACCGAACTTGCCATCCGTTAAATATCAAGGGTATATATTTCCTACAGAAGAAGAATGTGTATTGGCAAGAGCCGGATACCACAATCAATACGAATTAAAGGGTGATGAATACAAGGATAGAGTGGTTATTGAGTCATTTTGTTTGCCTTTTGAAGCATTCCCTGTAAAAGGTATGAACTACGAAGGAACTAAATTTGGTATATAAGCCTGGAGGCAAAATGAAGTTTTGGTTAAAAATAATAGCATTAATAGTAATCTTGATCCTAATCTCAATATGGGCTAAACCAGTAATTGCAGATGATACAAATACACAAACTAATACATCGGGTTCGAACACAAATATTACGGGTGGATATGAAAGTACTACCACGAATAATAACGACGGACAGACAAACACAACAACGTCAACAACAACAAATACAACAACTTCCAATGGGGCAGGTATTCCCCCACCATCAGCTAACTCCCCATCATACTCGAGCATGTCTCAAGATGTGTGTTCTATGGGTGTTAGTGGTTCTCTTAGTACTGGGATTATTGGCTTTTCTGGGGGCAAGCATGTAGTCGATGAGAACTGCGAGCGTATTAAATTAGCAAAAGTTTTACAAGATTTTGGCATGAAAGTGGCAAGTGTGGCAGTATTGTGTCAAGATAAGCGTGTATTTGCAGCCATGGAAGCTGCAGGAACTCCGTGCCCATATCAGGGTAAAATAGGTCCAGAAGCTGCAGAAATGTGGAAAAAATACGTAGAATTACGACCAGACTACGAAGAATATTTAGCGAAACAAGAAGTAATCAATGTAGTTGATGAAAGACTAGCTGAAGAAGCAAGAATAGAAGCAGAAAGAATAGCTGTAGAAGAAGCAGAAGCAGCAAGAATAGAGGCTGAGAGAATTGAACAAGAACTACTTACATTAAAGGAAGAAAATGAAGTTAACACTATCGAGCCTGTTATTGACCCTGTGCCTCTTATCGTCGACCGCGATTAGTGAAACAGTAACAACAGGAAATCTTTTAACAAACTCAACATTTGGAACTGGTAACACCACAACCACAACTGGTTGGTCAACAGGGGGTGATCATGGTATTCACACCCACGGTGAATGGGGATTTCCATATGGAACAGGAATGGATGATAGTGGTGGTGTATTAGCATTCGAAGGCCATGAAGAAGATAATGTATACCAGGATGTAGATTTAGTTGGTGATGACCATCTAACACAATATCAAATTAATCAAGGCTTTACCTCAACCATGGCAGCAGACGTATGGTTTTGGAACAGTATTGAAAACACACTTACCCTTAAACAAACTATTACAGGCGCTGATGGTTCAGTAACTACACAAATCAGAGAGATAAATGACCATGACCCTAGTAGGTCAATGAATGGTGGTCAGTTTACAAACTATACAAACGTTTATATTCAAGGTTCAAATACACAAACAGATATTACAATTAGAGCAGAAGTGTATAACGAGACTGCAGGCACAACTTATGATAACTACCATCGTGGGCCAGATGTAGATAATGTTACATTAAATGTGACATATACAAATCTACCTCCTATTGATGAAAATACACAAGAAGAATTAGATGATATAACAGAAGATATTGAAAGTGATATTCCCGATTTTGAAGAAGATTTTACTTGGGAAGAAGATTTTACTTGGGAAGAAGATTACTACGTGTGGGAAGAAGATTTTTATTTTGAAGAAGATTTTAGTATGGAATGGGAAGAATTTGATACTACATGGGATGATTATGGAATGGAATTCGACGACGATATGTATTTTGAAATGGAAGAAGAATTTGTAGAAATGGAAATGCCTGAAGAATTTGAAGAATTCGACATGACTATGATGCCGGAAGAAGAATTTACCGAGATGTATTTTGAAGAAGAATTCGATGAAGGTGCATTTATGGAAATGCCTGAAGAATTTGAAGAAATGGAAATGGTAGAAGAATTTGAAGAGATGCCTGAAGAATTTACTGAAATGGAAATGGAAGAAGAATTTACTGAAATGGAAATGGAAGAAGAATTTACTGAAATGGAAATGGAAGAAGAACCGACAGAAATGGAAGTAGTAGAGGAAGAAGAAACTATTGACATGGAAGGGGAAACAGAAGAAGATGTAGTAGAAATGGAGGGAGAGGATGAAGAGATGGAGGTTGCTGAAAATGACGACACTATGGAAAGTCCCAAAGAGGATGAAGAATCTTCTGAAGGTAACGAAGAAGCAGTGGAAGAGGAGCCAGAATCTGAAGAGAGCTCACCTAAGGCTGTTGAGGATGAAGAAGAAACAATTACAGAAACAGATGTCGCTGACGAAGGAGGAATTACAACCAAAAACATAGAAGTCAGCAAAGAAATTAAAATTAAAAATGTGGATATAGGGGAAATTAAAGTATCCGTAGATCCACGTGATATATTTAAGGAGGTCGTTAGCCTAGATTCTTACTCAAATAAGGATTTTTATCAGGATAAGGGCCTCCAATACGACGTAAATGATGACTTTTTTGATCAACTAAGCATGATTGAATATAGTAAAGAGATATATAAAGGTGTCACACTAGTGACATATATTCAAGGGGATCCTGTTGAAGTGTATAGACGTGAATTAGAAGAATTGGCTATACAAAAAGCTGGTATTATGATAGAATTGAAACTCTTGAGAGGAGAATAGAATGAAAATAATAGAAAAGTTATCCACATACGCTGCATTAGTTGGCGTTATAGGGGCCATAGGCGGAGGTTTTTACACCTGGGGCCAGTTTAATACACGCCTTGATGCACTAGAAGCAACACCAGCTGTTGATGTAGGTGCAATTAATAAAAAAATAAATCAAAATAAAATAGAACTTATAGATCGTATTGCTGCAGTAGAGGATAGTATTCCTGAAACACAAGACATGACATGGGTATTAAAAGAATTTGTAGCTGTTAGAGAAGAAATGCCAGAGCAAGTTGATTTAACAGCTGTATACAAAGAGATTGGCAAAGTTAGAGAACAAATAGCAATGTTACCTGAACCTGCTAATCTAAAACCTATTTTTGATAAACTTCAAATGTTAGAAGAATATGGTTGGGAATTAGAAGAAGATCTTGAAGAACTTACTAAACAAACTGCAATTGTATCAAAAGAGAATGAACTTCAAGATATTCAAATAAAAGAAATTAAAAAGAACGCAAATAATCCACTAGCAAATTAATGAAATTATCGGATTCAACCAGCATCAGCATGCCGGCGAGAAATTTAATCTCGATCGTAGCCGCTGTTTGCATTGGCGTTTGGGCCTTTTTTGGGATCCAGGAGCGCCTGAATCGGCTCGAGACTCGTGTTACACTATCTGAGGCAGATCTTACAAAAAACACGGAATTCCGCATAAAATGGCCAAGAGGTGAATTAGGGTCCCTGCCCGCGGATGCTCAACAGGATCTTCTTATAGAATTTATGGCCTCGCAGCTCGAGGCTATGCAAAAAGATATGGAGTCAATGATGTCAAATACCGTAAATATTAAGAGAGCACAGCAGGATATAGAGCGATTGCTCAACGACGTGGAGAAGCTCAAAGACAAATTGAGGGAGGCCAACGGAAATGGAAGTCATTAGCGTATTTCTTATGTTCGTTTTTGGGAACATGAATGACCAAAAAACTCAAATGACACAGTATATTCCTATGGAATCATTATCATCTTGTATGAAAGAAGTAAGAATGTTGAAGAAAAAGAAAACAGAATTTGTTAAAGATGCCTTTTGTGGTCCTGGTATTGTTCACATAGAAGATGGTGAAGTTATAGCCCTTTACAATGAAATACCTGAAAGTGCTACAATGGTGAAAAAAAAGATAACTAAAGAAGCATTCGAGCGATGGGCTTTACGTGCTAAAGAGAAGTGGGATTAGCGTAAAATTTAATTTTTTTCAACATACTATGTACACCATTATTTCTACCTGGTGTTAATAATGAGCTCAAATTCATTTTTTCAAATTCTTTCTGATCAAAATTATTTATGTCCTGGGCCGAAGATCCACTATACACATCCGCAATGATACAAACCATACCTTTAGATATAAGTGCAGCTGAATCAGCACTAAAATAAATTTTATCTTCGACAAAATGCGGGACCAACCACGTCTGGCTCTGGCAACCTCGAACCTCAAAGTCTCTAATTTGGAGCGACTCAGACATAGGTCTGGAATTTTTTCCAAAATCCATAATCCACATAAATTTATCTTGATCGTCATCAATGTTGCTAAGTACTTGTAAATATCTATCCAATCTCCTTTTAATCATTGCACTCGGGCAATAATTTTATACATGCAATTACATTTTTTTCTTCTTCAACCTTTTCATCAATATTTTCATTACCGCAATCTATTTTTTTACATATAAATTCTTTTTCTTCAGGTTCTTTTTCTTTCTGAAAGTACGCACATCCAGATAATAGTAAAAAGAAGATAAAAAAGTAAAAAACAATTAAAATCCCGGGTACAATCACCCGGGTCATCTTCTTAAAACCTGATACCGGGGTGTTTATGGCCTTTTTTATTTGGCTGAAAACCGCCGGTTTATCTTTTGGGTCCCAAACAGCCATTCTTTCCTCTTTCTGCCGTAATGACTCACGATAACTTAAATTTAACAGTTCTTGCTCTTCTTTCATGTGATCATAAAAGTCTTTAGTCATTTAATTGTGTATTTTTGATTTGTTTTCTTCTTCTTTAAATAGTCCTAGAGTCCAATCTGCTTGTGCAATCGCACCTTTTAGACCCATTAAAGTTGCTTCCATATTAGCAATAGCTTCTTTTCCCTCTTTTATTTTAACAACAAGATCGTCATGCTGCTTTTTTATTTCTGTTTTTCTTTTTTCAATACTTTCTTTCATTACCCTTTCCTTCCGGTTTTACGTTTACGCCACTTAGCAGAACGTTTTTTTCTTTTCTTCCTACCAAGTTTTCTTCTTCCTCTGTGTTTTGATAGTCCTACTTTAGCCACTATACTCCACACAGTCCTTCGCACTCATCTGCGAATTCTTCATCAAATGTTTCACCAAATAAACTTGCTTGTTTTTTTGGCTCCAAAAAATTTATGTCTCTTAATGGTTTAGCTGATTTATGTAAATACAGCTCCGCCGTAGTATTTTTTAATCCATGTCTAATCTTATCATCAACTTCGCATGCATCTTCAAAATCTGCAGGATAATTCTTTTGCATGTTTTTCCATTGATCGTTGTGGTGGTAAGGACATCCAATACATGATGATTTACCAGGCATTGGATGTTTTTTAATATCACGATACCACTGAAGACAATCCATACGGGACATCTTCATTTCTATTAAAGGCCAGCGTGATGTTAACCATGGTAGCCTTGCATTTTTCATCCGCATAGCTTCATCAGTAGATATACCTATCCATTGTTCAACTTTCATGTCTTTTTTAACACGGTGTCTTGGTTTGATACCTAACAACTCTCTAATTTTTTTTTGTATAGGAATTACTTTATAATCATGTGTGCATTGACGATATAACATTCCAACTCTTCCACCAGGTCGCGCAGCAAACAGTGGAGGGTTTGGTACGCGTCCGGCGAAAGATTTATGTTCCTCATTTGACCCTTTAATTGGGTTCGCTGCACGGATAAGATCCTCACGAATGTTACTTCGTTCTACAGTAATGAGTGGACAAATCGTTATTGCTTTCTTTAAATATTCAACATGTTCATACACAAATGATGGTTCCCACCCCGTATCAGCAAAAATCATGTAATCTGGTTTATGTTTCGTTAATCCTTCTTGTGCCATGAGTGCCAGACAGGAAGACTGAACCCCTGCCCCGAGTGATAATATGCGCATGGTTGGCTCTCTTTTGTTTCCTTCTTCGTCAAAGTATTTTGGTTCTTTCGTGGCTGCAACCGCTGCCATGTTGTTGAGGCGTTTTTTGTCAATTTTAGTAGACATTTGTTCCAAAAGTTTTCTTCTCTCATACTCCATTTGCTCCGCATTAATGGCAAAACTATTCTTTTTGTTTTCTATTCTTTTTTTTCTTGTTTCTTTATTTATTGTCATTTCGCATCTCCCCAATTATCTTTAGTTTTAAAGTCAACTTTGGAAGGTACCTCCAGTTTCATAGAATTTTCCATTATATCTTTTATGTCTTTTGCTTGTTTATCAGATTTTACACTACAATTCAACTCGTCGTGTACTTGAATAAGAGGTATTATACCAAGATTTTCATATACATCAACCATAGCTTTTTTAGTCTGATCTGCAGCTGTGCCCTGTATTAATCTATTTAAAGCTTTGTAGGTACCAGCTCTTTTAACTTGACCACCATATTCAGCTTGTGCCTGTTTAAGAGGTAACGCTTTGTGAAAAACACCTGGATCGTACCAAGAAGGTTCGTACAAATCAAATCTACATTTTCTACCTAAATAAGTTCTAATTGTTCCGACTTTGTTCGCTCTATTCATAACATCTTCAAGCATCCCTTGCATAAAAGGAACCTTAGTTCGGAACTCTTTAAGCATTTCTTTTGCTTCTACTGGACTAATATCTAAATCGACAGCAAGTTTTTTGTACCCCATTCCATACATAACACCAAGACCAATAGTTTTAGCCAATCTTCTTGGTATACCTGCCATATCTGCAGTTTGTCTGTGAAAGTCTAACCCTTTTATAAATGCTTCTTGAACATCTTCAGCACCTTTATTTTTATTTAAAATAGCAAAGTGTGTGAGAATACGAGGTTCTTGTTGAGAATAATCAGCTGATAACCAATACTCACCCTGTTCAGGTATAAATATTTTTCTAAGTTCTGATCCAAACTCACTTCTAATAGGCATTTGTTGTAAATTAGGTGCATACATAGAAAATCTTCCAGTAACTGTTCCACCACTATCGCCACGTATTTGATTTATATGTGCGTGTAATCTGTCATTGTGTATATGTCTTTTTATACCGTCTATAAAAGTGCCTTGTAATTTATTTAACACACGTGCTTTTGTTATCATGCGAGGAAGTTCATGTGAATGTGTCTCTAAAAAAGTTTGTGTAAAACTAGGAGCACCTAATGTCGTGCGTGGATATTCTAAATTAATGTCATCAAACGCCTTGGCCACTGACCTAGCTGCCCAAACCTGCACATCAGATCCAGTGATATCTTTTATTCTTTTAAGATAATTTTTTTCTTTTACAAGTAACTTTCTTTTAAGGGCAAAAGCTCTTTCCATATTAACTCTAACACCACGTTTTGTCATATTAAAGATAACTCTAATTAATCTACATTCCATGTCATACACGGTTTCCAATGCATCATTTTTTATCTCTAACATCATCTTTTCGTGTAATCTAAAAGTAAGAAAAGCATCTGCTTCCGCGTACTCTCCAACAAACTCTGCTGGTAATTTATACATTTCTGACTTAGGATCTATTCCCAGCTCTTCGGCTTTAGCTTTTAGAACTTTTTCGTCTTTGTACTCACCTAAATACTCATGAACCATGCTATTTAAAGTATACGAATATCTATTCTCATTTAACAAAGCAGAGGCAATCATAGTATCATGAATATACCCTTTAACTTCAATATTTAGCACGCTGAGCCATCCAATGTCATATTGTGCATTGTGGAATACCTTTTGTATAGATTCGTCCTCACAGACGCTTTTTATGTATTTTAGGACAACATCCTTATCCATATTACCCCCACCATCATGTGCAATTGGATAATAAGCAGTAAAATCGCCACTAGAAATAGCAATACCAATAACCTTTCCAATCTTTCTGGACCATCCAGGGCCCATTGTTTTTAATTCTGTATCACATGTTTCTAAGTCTATAGCTACCACTTGTTTTCCTTCCATAGATGGAAATTCTGTAGGGTGTAACCATTCTGATTTTACTTCATTTCTATTAAAAAGATCCACTGTCACCTATTTCTCCTGCTATTGCTGAATAACCCGCCATGTCAACAAAATTATCCAAATTAAATTTTTTCCCCTGATTGGAACGTGAAATTTTTAACAATATCATCATAATTGCTACGTCTTTTGCAGTGATTGATGCCATTGGTTGTAATTTGCTATCTAAAAATATATTCCAAAACTCTGCAATCTCTGCATGATTTTTGAATGCATCTCCATGTGATTCATTTCTATCATTAGAAATGAGATCTTTAGCTTTTGCTAATATTTCTTCTTTAGTCATATTATAAATCCTCCTCCTCGTTGTGGTTGCACTATGTGTAGTGCTTGTTTAGCGCGTGTAGCTCCTACATAGAATACACGGTTTGTATCATCTGGATTTTTTTCCATTTCATCTTGATTAGAACGCGATAGATCTGTTAGTAACATAACATTATCGCATTCTCCTCCTTTAGCCATGTGTATTGTGCTCAAATTAATTTTTGTTTCAGCTGTCAATCCACCATGTTTCTCCATAGACATAACGTACGATTTGTCATTATCACTAATAACATTAAATGCCACATCCCAAGGAACATCAGAATACATCAATCCATGATGCATAGTTAACGATTCTACATCATATGATTGTTCTTCTTCCAATGTTTTTAAAGTTTTGTAACCTCTTTCTACTCCAACACCACTTTTCAAATTATCATAAATTGCTGCAACATCCTTGTAAGATATTTCTTCATCATTACGTAATCTTTTCCAAGCATCCACAGCTCTCAATAAACTTTTTTTAACAGCAGGATTACCATATAAATTATAAGGTAATCCTTGATATCTAAGATCTTCTTCAATTTCATTTAACATATAACCAGCCGTTGAAAGAACAAGCCATTTACCTTCTCGTATATTAATTCCATTAATGTGATTATGAAATCTAACTTCTCCTATTTCATCACGTGGATTCCATTCCTTTTCCCTTCTTTTTGAAATTCTATTAACTATTTCATGTGCTACACCATGAACACTTTTTGGGCATCTATAAGATTGTTTTAATACACTTACTTTACCCTCCATTTTAATTAAATGTTCAATATCTGCCCCAGCCCATCTAAATATAGCCTGATCATCATCACCACTAATATAAACACGTTTTGCATTTTTCCATATTTTTTGACACATATCCCATTGTAATTTAGTTAAATCTTGTGCTTCATCAACAATTACTACATCTAGTGTTGGCACAGGACCAAATTCTACATATTGTGTTAACATGTCTGTGAAATCATATTTGTCATTGTTTTGCTTGTAATCTTCCAGTGACCTATACACATGTATCAAATCATTCCATGAATATTCTACATTAGATTTATTATAATAATCTTGTAATTCAAGACATTGCATTCTTGATTTATTTATGTCTCTTAAATAAATATTATCTGTTGTTACAAGACCGTTATCATTCCAACTAGATGAAGTCTTAGTTAAATCAATTCCTTTCTTTTCAGAGCAATCTACATAATCATTTTTATCCATAATTTGAGATCTTGTAATTCCTAGTTGCCTTTTTCCAAAAGCGTGCAATGTGCAAAAATAAGGAAAATCTTTATCATTTAAATTAAATTTAATTTTAGCTCTATCACGTGCTTCATTAGTAGCTTTTGTTGTAAAACTAACAAAGGCAATTCTATCTGGAGGAGTACCATCTTTTAGTTCCCGGTCCACTATCCTCAGTAGGTTTTCAGTTTTACCTGTGCCTGGAGGTCCTAATATTATATTAATTTTTGCCATTATAATCGCACCTCCCATCTTCATACACATATAAAATTTCAACA
>VTLG01013365.1_pt1 | contig 17163 bp, 28 predicted proteins | sample 4694571 | NCBI WGS metagenome assembly VTLG01 (sample SAMN12604809, study PRJNA352737) | marine metagenome | biome: ENVO:00000447; feature: ENVO:00000209|ENVO:00000569|ENVO:01000036; material: ENVO:00002151; isolation source: viral sequences binned using virsorter ...
CTGATGGTCCAGCTATTAAACAAGCATACCAAGCATTACAAACACCACTAAAAGGAACAAGACAACAAAATGATTTATATGAAGAGTTGTTAGAACTAGGTGTTGTAAACAATAACGTAAGACTAGGAGATCTAACAAGACTATTAGAAGATGTAAACTTTGGTGAAACAATGACGGCAGATAAAGGATTTAGAATGTTGTTAAAACCGTTATCAAAATTAAAATCTGTATCACAAGATTTATATACAGCTGAAGATGACTTTTGGAAAATAGCATCATGGGCTATGGAAAAATCTAGATTAGAAAAAAATCTTACAAATGCAGGTCTAACTAGAGGACAGACATTTACAAGAAACGGTATTGAACAAGTGTTTGATGATAATTTTTTAAAAAAAGAAGCAGCAGATATTGTAAAAAATAATATACCAAACTATGATTATGTATCTGATTTTGTAAAAGGTTTAAGAAAACTACCTATTGGTAACTTTGTATCGTTTCCTGCAGAGATAGCTAGAACAGGAACTAATATAGTAAGACGTGGTCTTAGAGAAATAAATGAAGAAATAATTTTACCTGATGGTACAAAAGTAAAACCTTTTCAATCAATAGGGTACACTAGACTATTTGGTATGGGTGCAACTACAATAGCTGTGCCAGCTGCAACAGCAGAAGCATTCTCAGCTATATATGATGTAACAGATGAAGAGCGAGAAGCTCTTAGAAGATATGTAGCTGACTGGTCAAAAAACTCAACGCTACTGCCAATAAAAGACGAAGAAGGTAATTTTAAATATATAGATTTTAGTCATGCTAATGCATACGACACATTAGTTAGACCTATTCAAACTATTTTAAATCAAGTAGCTGATGGTAGAACAGATGAAGATGGTATGATGGATGATTTTATTGCCGGTATGTTTGGATCTATGAAAGAATTTGCACAACCATTTATATCAGAATCTATTTGGACAGAAGCAGTAGCAGATATTATAGCTAGAGGTGGTAGAACTAGAGATGGTTTCCAAGTATTTAATCCACAAGATACATCTGGAGACAAAGCTTATAAAATTATGGCTCACTTAGTAGAAGCACAAATGCCTTTTTCTCTTAACCAATTAAAAAGATTAGATCAATCTATTGAGTCTGTTGATGTTTTACAAAAAGGTAAGTTCGATAAGTATGGACAAGCTTATGAATTTGGTGATGAGTTTGCAGGTTTGTTTGGTTTTAGATCTGTAGCAGTTAATCCAGATAGAACTTTAAAATTTAAAGTTGCAAACTATCAAAGAGGTGTGAGGGAATCTAGACAGTTATTTACAAGAGAAGCTTTACGTGGTGGACAAATTGATCCAAGTGAAATTGTAGATGCATACTTAAATGCAAACAGAGCTTTGTTTGGTGTAAGAAAAAATTTTAAATTAGATTTAGATGCAGCAAGAACTCTTGGTATTTCTGAAAATGGCTTGAGAACTTCTACAGATAGATTATCTGGTATAGAAGTTGGGTCTATAGAACAAAATAGATTTAGACCAATTAACATATCATCAGAGATACAACAAGCGTTTGCAGAAAATGCTGCAAAGATAGGTGAACCAAACCCTTTACTTGGTGCACTAACTGCACTTGGTAATATACAACAACAGCTAGCTAGAACATCGTTATTGGAACCTGAGTTTCCATTTATAGAAAACCCATTATTACCTATTACACAAGACACACCTGCAACACCACAGACGTTAAATTTACCTAATATTAATTCAAATATAGTTAGAAGCACGGGTTCAACTGGGGCTCTTTCGGGCTTGACAACAGAAGAGAAACTGCGAATATTGTTTCCAACAGGATAATTATGGCTAAAAAATCGGCACTACAAAAAATAGAATCTCATGAAAAGCTTTGCAGAATAATGCAAAAGCAAACGTTCGAACAAATAAAAGAAATGCAAGAACGTATTAAAAGATTAGAGTATTGGATAGTTGGAGGGATGGGAGCTGTCCTAATAACTTTACTTACAGATATCGCATAATTATGACAGTAGAATTTGGTTTGTTAATGTTTTTATATGGTATGACCTGTATATTTATAGGAGCTCTTGCTGTATACTATGTAATAAATAAAATAAAAAAAACTCCAGAACAAATCGAGCAAGAAGAAAACGAAAAATATTTAAACGAACTACGAGGTAAACTATAATGGAACTTACACGTAATTTTACTCTAGAAGAATTAACCAAATCAGACACAGCAATCCGTAAGGGAATTAATAACAATCCAAATGCAGAGCAGATAGAAAAATTAAAAGTGTTGTGTGAAAAAATTTTACAGCCAGTACGTGATCACTTCGGCAGAGTTAAAATAACTAGCGGATTTCGTTCACCAGAATTATGTCAAGCCATCGGCAGCTCGATCAATAGCCAACATGCAAAAGCTGAGGCGGCAGATTTCGAATGTGTTGGCGTAGATAATTGTGAGCTTGCAGACTGGATAAATAGAGAGTTAGAGTGGGATCAATTGATCCTCGAGTTCTACACTCCCGGCGAACCGAATTCGGGCTGGATTCACTGCAGTTATACTGAAGGTATGCCAAGAAAATCTTTTTTACATGCATTTAGATCTGAAGGTAAAACAAAATATAAACCTATTATAGGTAAAGCAAAAGATATATTTGTTTAGAAATACCAAAGCAAACACAATACAAGGCTAATCCACAATCCAAATCTTATAACAACTCCAGGTCTTAGATCCATTCTTTTAATTCCTCTCCCATTATTTGTGTAGCTATATCTACTTTCTTACGTAGCGCTTTTACTATTCGCGTATCTACAGTATTCTCACATATAATGTCAATGTAAGTCATAGGTTTTTCTTGACCAATACGGTCTATTCTAGCTTCTGACTGCTGTCTTTTTTCTAGATCATAACCATTAGAGTAGTATATCATAGTGCTAGCAGCTGTAAGTGTAATACCATAACCACCAGTCTGTGTTGTTCCTACAAAGAACCGGACTCCGGAATCAGGGTCCTGAAATTTTTTTATATTACTTTGTCTTTCTTCTTGTGGTGTAAGACCATAGTAATCTACAAAAGTACCCTCTCCATATTCTTTTGAAAGTGCATTAACAATGTTATGTACATCTCTTTGAAACTGGGCCCAAATAACAACCTTGCCCTCTACTTCATCTAACAGATCTAATAACTCACCAATTCTATTGTTTGGCATTTCTTTGATAGTACCATCATCAGCTGTAAAATGACCACAAGTTATTTGTTGTAGTCTCATTAACTGAGTTAATACAGTAGCTGTAGACATTATTTTACCATCCATTGAAGCATGAGCTAGCTTCTGCATTTGTAAATATGCTTTGCTTTGTTCTGGTGTCAACATTACTTCTCTCTTCATAAATGTTTTCTTTGGTAAATCTAAACACTCATCTTTTAATACACGATAAGAAAAAGCTTTTAGCTTTTCTGCTAGCTCATCTAAGTTTCTATAACCAACTACAATCTGTACAGATCTACCACTAAAGTTTGCTGTTCTCATCACAGCGTATCTAGTTCTAAATGCATAGTAAGAATTATAACCTAGCAATTCATCTTCTAAAAATTCACATTGTTTATATAAATCTAACGGTGATTTAGTTACAGGTGAACCTGTAAGTATTCTTCTATATGTTGCAAGTTTTCCAAGGCTTACAATATTTTTTGTACGTTTAGCTTCTGGATTTTTTATTGTAGTAGACTCATCAATAGCCATCATAGCTCTGTGAGAACTTAAAAATTTTTCTGCAAAAGCAACACCTTTTTTGGTAGATAAAGATTCTACATTCATAACCAATATATGTAGATCTTCACCAGTTTCAAACAACATATTTAGTTTTCTTTGTTGTGATTTTGAAATTAACGACTGCCATAAAATATTTTTATGTTCTATGTGTTCAACTAAATGCTCTGGTATTTCACCTTCATGCCAATTTTTTACTACACCTTTTGGTGCCACAATTAGAACACCATTGATCTTACCATTGTCATAAAGCATAGATATATTGTCAATCAATACTTTAGATTTACCAGTACCCATCTCCATAAAATATGCAAAGTAGGGTCTTTCCCACGACATTTCTAAAGCTTTGAGTTGATGCTCGTATGGCTTTGTTTTAAATCTATAATTCATAATATTTTTTCTTCTTTCTATTGACAAAATATATAACATCTTTATATTGTTTGTCAATGTCAGAAAGAATAGTTTATTTAATACAGGACGTACCTGGTACACAAGCCGGAACACCTAAGATAAATGTTACAGGTGCAATGCAATACGGTGAAGTAAGATCGTTGTTACCAGAACTATCTCAAATTATTTTTTCACCAGGACCATTAATTTTTAAACTTAGAAAACTTTTAAAGGATTTTAAACCTGAAGATTATTTGTTATTAACTGGTGATCCTGCAATCATTGGTGTTGCATGTTCTATTGTATCTGATATTACAAACGGTAAATACAATTTACTCAAATGGGATAGACAAGAAAGAAGATACTATCCTATTAAAATTAATTTATATGAGAAAGGAAAAATAGATGAGTATCAAACAAACAATTAAATTCAAAGAAGAAATAAACTTTGAAGAAGATCAAAGAGAAGATTTGCATAATATAAATGATGCACAATCATTATCTGATCAAGTTGTAAAACTAAAACAATTAGAGGATCAACTTGTAGAAAAAGAAAAAGAATTAAAAGAACTGAAAAGACATGTTGATTTAGTTTCTGGTGAGGTAATACCTACCATGATGCAGGAGATGAATATCTCTACATTGAAACTAGCAGATGGTTCTTCAGTTGAAGTAAAACCAGTTTATGGGGCTTCCATTACAGTAGCTAATAAGGAAGCAGCCTATACATGGCTTCGAGAAAACGGCCTAGGTGATCTTATTAAAAATGAGATTACAGTTTCCTTTGGTCGTAACGAAGATAACAAGGCGGTAGAATATGCTAGCCTTGCGCAAGGTCAAGGGTACGAACCTGTCCAGAAATTAAAGGTCGAACCAATGACACTTAAAGCACTGGTCAGAGAGCGTCTAGAGTCTGGACAAGAGATGCCCTCTGATCTTTTTAATGTGTTCGCAGGAAACAGAACCAAAGTAACGAGGAGTAAATAAACATGAACCAAGTAGCAGAGAAAAAGTCTGCAGGTCTTCCAGCAAATATGTTTGAAGATGATGCAGCAAAAGGTTTGGGTAAAATAGGTCAAGAAGATCTAGCCCTGCCTTTTCTAAAAATCCTTGGACAACTTTCACCAGAAGTTAACAAACGTGATGGTAAGTATGTCGAAGGTGCAGAGCCCGGAATGATATTCAATTCTGTCTCTGGAGAACTCTATGATGGAGTGAAAGGTATCAATGTAATACCATGCTTTTACAAGTTGGAGTACATTGAATGGAAAGATAGAGGAGAAGGTCTAGGTGCACCAGTTGCAATCTATGACTCATCATCTGATATCATGTCTAAAACAACACCAGATGCAAACTACAAAGATAGATTACCAAACGGTAATTATATTGAGAAGACTGCATCTCACTTTGTTATAGTGTCGGGAGATAGTCCATCAACAGCTTTGATTTCTATGAAATCTACTCAATTAAAAATTAGTAGAAAATGGAACTCAATGATGTCTGGAATTAAGATGAAGGGTGCAAACGGAATGTTTACACCGGCATCTTTCAGCCATATTTACAAACTAAAGACTACACAAATGTCAAACGATAAAGGCACTTGGTTTGGTTGGGAAGTTAGTAAAGTTGGCCCAGTAACTGATAAAGGTCTTTACGATCAAGCTAAAGGTTTTAGTGAAAACATTTCTAAAGGAAGTGTTAAAGCTAAACATGGCGAAGAGAAACCAAAGGACCAAGCTAGCATTATATAATTCTCTAAGAGAATGAGTGCACAGTGTGGGCCAGACGCGAGAGTGGGTGGCCCACATAGACAGTTATTATGGAACGATATATAGAATTTTTTAATGGATACCGGAATGCCTATGGTGTGGCTGACTTTAATCACCAGGATTCCAAAACAGATTCTGAGACAGGGAAAAAGAAACCTGTCTACAGATGGAACTTCGAAGAACTTACCAAAGATATTTATCAACAACATTTAAATGGTGAGTTATCTATTGGTATACAGCCATGTACAGAAGAATCAGAAGTTAAGTTTGGTGTTATAGACATAGACCCAAAGGACTATGCTGATTTCAACAAGAAAAATTACATAGACATCATACAACAATACGAATTACCTTTACTACCAGTTGAATCTAAGAGTGGTGGTTTACATTTATTTTTATTTATGGAAACATTTACAGATTCTAAAACTGTAAAATCTTTTCTTACAAATTTATTATCTTTGTTTGGACTCAAACAAGATACAGAAATATTTCCAAAACAAACACAGCTAACAAAAGATAGTGAGACAGGTCAACTACGACCAGGACAGTTTATAAATTTACCATACTATGGGGAGGAACGTAAAGCTTTGAACGTTGACGGTACGCCGTTTACACTGGATCAGTTTATGAAAGTGATCAGTGCAAACCTGGTTACAAAAGAAAGACTGAAAGGAATTACAGAAGAAATCGAAACAAAAAGTATGGAAGGTGTTGATGATGAGTTTACAGAAGGTCCACCATGTCTAGCAGCAATATCTAAATTAGCAAATCAAGAAAAGTTTGATGGTAAAGATAGGTTTATGTATAACTATCATGTCATGGTTAAGATGAAATATCCAGACAACTGGCAACAAAAAGTAAAAAATGCACCAGTAAAATATTTTTCTGGACAACATGCAAATGCATGGGATGACAAAGTTTTAAATGCAAAAGTAAAATCTTGGAACAGAAGTTCTAAAGGCTATACTTGTACACAAAGTCCGTTAAGTGAACATTGTAAAAAAGGTATTTGTGTAAAGAAAAAATACGGAGTCTTGTCAGGATCTAAAGGTTCTTATCCTGTATTGACAAATCTAAAGAAGATAGATCTAGATCCAGAACCAGAGTACGAGTTTGATGTAACAAAACCAGATGGTATTGGTACAGCAACAGTGCATTGTAAAAATGTAGAACATTTAAATGATCAACGTAAGAGACGTAATTCAATATCAAAAGCTGCAGGGTTTTTACCACCATTGATTAAGAATGATGAAGAGCAAACTGTAATGGATGCGCTATATCAAACACAAAAAGTTGTACTACCACCAGTAGGTACATCACCAAAAGAAAAACTACATGATGTATTACATGCAAAAATAAATGGACCTAAAGCTACAAGTGATGCTGCATTTAAAACTGGATCTGTGTTGATTGAAGGTGACTATGCATATTTTAAATTTGAAAAGTTTTACGACAAACTAAAAGCAAAGAACTGGAAGTATAGTGAAGATAAAACAGGACGTATGATGCAGGTTACATATCAAGAATGTGAAATAGAATTCTTAGAACAAAAAAGATTTCCATCAAAAGAAGCAGGTAAATATAATTCATCAACAAAAAATATAATTCAAATTAATATAAAAGAGTTTGAAGAGGTGCCTATACATCACACTAAAACAAAACACAAGACGGATATACTATGATCAGTAGAAAATTATTCGGGCCTCCGGGAACAGGGAAAACAACTAAGCTATTAAAGTATGTTAAAACATTTTTAAAACTAGGTACACCCATAGATAAGATAGGATATTTTGCATTTACAACTAAGGCTGCAAACGAAGCTGTTGATAGGATGTTAGATTATCATACAGCATTTGAAAAAAAGAATTTAAAACATTTTAGAACCCTACATTCTCTTGCTTTTAATCAATTGGGTATGAAAAAAGCTCAGGTCATGCAGGACGAACACTACGAAGACATCGGTAGAAAACTAGGTATAGAAGTTACAGTGTATTCAAATGGTGAGGAGAGCACAGGGTTTATAAATTCTGATAGTGAATACTTTAATTTAATCAATGCAGCTAGAATAAAAAATATTTCTATTGAAGATGAATACAACACAGACATGTACTCACAGGACATGGACAAAAGATTGTTAAAAATTATTGCTGATGAAGTAGACAATTACAAGCAGGCATTTGGTTTAGTAGATTTTACAGATATGATTGAAAAATTTATTGTGTCAGGATTGTGTCCAAAATATGATGTAGCATTTGTTGATGAGGCCCAAGATTTATCTCCAATACAGTGGAAAATGTTCAATATTATCAAGGAAAATAGCAAATATGTTATCCTAGCAGGCGATGATGATCAAGCAATTTATGGCTGGGCAGGCGCAGATGTAAAAAAATTTCAACAGGAAATTTCAAAAAAAGACATAATTTTGCCACAATCTTACAGGGTTCCACAAAGTGTTCAAAGTATTGCAGATAAGATTTTAAATTTAATTCCAGACGACAGAAGAATAAAAAAGAATTGGAAAGCAAGAGAAGAAACAGGAACTGTAAATTATATTTATGACATAGCAGATGTACCATTAGACGAAGGTAACTGGTTAGTGTTGGCTAGATATAACGATAAATTAAATAGATTAAAACCTTTGTTAAAAGAACGTGGTATTTATTTTGAATACAAAAATAGAAAAAGTTATAAGGTATCTTTGTTTAGAACAATTCTAAACTATATTCGATGGCAGAAAGGTGATGACTTGTCTTTACCTGAAGTAAGGGATATATTTGAATACACTAATACTGAGGAAGAATTGACAGAAGAAAGAATGTATAATTTAGAAGAATTTGGATTTGATAAAAACATACCTTGGTATGATGAGTTTACATCTGACTACGAAGAATGTTTATACATAAGAGAAATGTTAAGTAATGAAGAACAATTAAGAAAGGACCCAAGAGTAAAATTATCTACAATACATTCAGCTAAAGGTGGAGAAGCTGACAATGTATTATTGATATTAGATAATACAAAAACAATACGAGATGCAGTTGAAAAAAACTCTGACAAACAAGATGAAGAACATAGAGTTTGGTACGTAGGAGTAACAAGAACAAAACAAAATTTATATATCATGGCAGCAAAAAAGGAGGACCAAGGTTATGACATCGAAAGTTTGGGATAAGCAACACGGAGGATCACATTATCAGAAATATAAAATTCAGCCTAGCAAGTTTGTAGTTGAGAATGAATTGCTATATCCTGAGGGTTGTGCTATAAAATACATAATAAGACATAGAGATAAAGGAAAAAAACAAGACTTGGAAAAAGCAATACACTTTATAGAAATGATTATCGAAAGGGACTATAATGAAAATTCCTAAGTTTGAGGCACCTACCGAATGGTTAAAACCTACAGAGTTTCCGGACCTACGTAATGTAGATGAAATAGCAATTGACTTGGAAACAAAAGATCCAGACCTGTTAAAGAAAGGATCTGGTTCTGTTATAGGTAATGGTGAAGTTATAGGTATTGCTGTTGCTACAAAATTTTACAAAGGATACTTTCCAATAGCACATGAGGGTGGTGGTAATATGGATAGATCAAGAGTTTTATCTTGGTTGAAAGATGTACTCGAAGCACCGTCAACAAAAGTTTTTCACAATGCAATCTACGACGTATGTTGGTTGCGAGCAATGGGATTCAAAATAAATGGTGACATAGCCTGCACAATGATAGCCGCAGCTGTAACCGATGAGAATAGATTCCGTTATGATTTAAATAGTTTATCATGGCACTATCTTGGTTATGGTAAGAACGAAGCTGCACTTGCAGAGGCTGCAGAAGAATGGGGTATCAATCCTAAATCAGAAATGTACAAACTACCTGCTATGCATGTTGGTGCATATGCTGAACGTGATGCTGAAGTTACATTAGGGCTTTGGCAAGAAATGAAAAAAGAAATTATTAATCAGGACCTAGAAGATATATTTGATCTGGAGTCTGATTTGTTTCCATGTCTTGTTGATATGAGATTCAAAGGTGTACGTGTAGATGTAGAACGTGCGCATAAAATGAAAAAAGAAATGAAGAAAGCTGAACAAGAATTATTACATAAAATAAAAGGTGAAACTAATATTGATACACAGATATGGGCAGCTAGATCTATTGCAAATGTATTTGATATGTTGAGACTAGAATATCCAAGAACAGAAAAAACAGAGGCACCATCATTTACAAAAAACTTTTTACAAGAACACAAACACCCTGTAGTAAATATGATTGCGCAGGCAAGAGAGATTAACAAAGCACACACAACATTCTTAGATTCTATACTACGTTATGAGCATAACGGTAGAATACATGCAGAGATAAATCAGTTAAGAAACGCTGGAGGTGGTACGGTAACTGGTAGGTTTTCTTATCAGAACCCAAACCTTCAGCAGATTCCTGCCAGAAACAAGGATCTTGGACCTAAGATAAGGTCATTATTTATACCTGAGGAAGGCCATACATGGGGTTGTTTTGACTATTCTCAACAAGAACCTAGGCTGGTAGTGCATTATGCATCTCTATACAAATTACCCTCAGTATATGATGTGATAGATGCTTATCAAAATGATTCTAACTCAGACTTCCACCAGACAGTAGCAGACATGGCAAAGATACCTAGATCACAAGCTAAGACAATTAACTTAGGATTATTTTATGGTATGGGTAAGGCTAAATTACAAGCGGAGTTAGGTGTAACAAAAGACAAAGCTGCTGACTTATTTAATACATACCATGCACGTGTACCATTTGTTAAACAGCTAATGGAGAAAGCATCTAATAGAGCACAAGACCGTGGACAGATACGTACCCTGCTGGGTAGACTATGTAGGTTTCACCTGTGGGAGCCTAACAGTTTCGGTATGCATAAAGCTATGTCTCACGAAGATGCACTCAGGGAACATGGACCAGGAATCAAAAGAGCTTACACATACAAAGCTCTTAACAAATTGATACAAGGATCTGCTGCTGACATGACTAAGAAAGCTATGTTAGAATTATACAAAGAGGGTATCATACCACATATACAAATACATGATGAATTAGATATATCTGTACAGGATGAATCACATGCTAAAAAAATTATTGATGTGATGGAGAATGCTGTTACACTAGAGGTTCCTAATAAAGTTGACTATGAGCATGGGGACAACTGGGGAGAAATACATGGGTAATTATTATGGCTTATTTAAATGCAAACATACCAGTGACTTATGCACAAATAAGGAGAGAATATTTATATGACATGGAAAAACATAGGGGAGAAGTTGAAGACTGTATTGTCTTTGGTCTTAGCGCTATTACAGGTCGCGCTATCTTATGGCATGCAATTATGGAGAACGGCGCTGTCTTTTATCGTCTCCCGATATCTGCCTTCATACAGAGAGGTTTTAAACCGCAAGATGTTCCTCAACGTAGACTTGATGAGCTTCAGCTATGGAATTGTTTTAGTTATTATCCTGCTGTTACTAGTTGGGATATTTTAGACGGACAGGCCGGTAAATATATTGGCAAAGATAAAAAATGGCATCCAGGTAAATATTTATTTACTGTTGATTTTGCTCACCCAGAGAGTAATATACTAGACACAGATCATTCTGAAATACCGCACGAACACAAGTGCGCTCACATAATTGCATTAGACGATGGTAATTATGCAGCACAGCCAAACAATCGATGTATATGGGATATACCTTCTTTTACAGTAAAGGATAATATTCCTGATTGGAAAGTGCAAACTAACGAATGGAATGTAGAAGACAGTAGTCAGTGGAGAACAGAAGACACTGATAATTTCTTTTACGAAATTGAGGAGAAAAAATGAAGATATTTTGTTTTGATTGTGGACATAGATGTCATTGTGAAGGACAGGGATTTTATGTCAGCACTTCTCAATGTTCAACATGTGATTGCTATGTTTGTAATCACCTTGAAGTAAAAAAATATATGGAGGACAACATGATTAAAAAACTTTGGAAAAAAATTAAAAGTTGGTTTTGGATTAAAGACTAATGAATTTAGCAGATTTATTAAAAAAGAATTTTGTATTAGTTCCGGTTGTAGCTTCAGTGCTAGTCGGAACTTTTACTGGCGTTCGTTATATTGTTAATCTTACAGATACTATCAATACTAATCAGCAAGAAATTGTAGATCTTAAAAGAGATTTAAAAGTTGCTGAAGATAAAATTGTAGATCAAAACACAAGACTAACTTCTGCAGAATCTACGTGGCAGATGGCAGAAAATTTATACAGACAACTAGCAGATCAAGTTAGAGAACACGACTATGATATTAAGGATTTAAACAGGTAATGTATGGAGGTTCTCAGGATGAATTATTATTTTACAGGTTTACTTATCTTGGCCTTAACAATTTTAGCGTTGTTTGTAGAACCTGCATATCCTAGAAACGAATACCTTAACGAGTATGGTGTTAGATGTGGTGAAATGGAATTTAGAGTTGAAGACAGAAATAATACACAAGATTATCATACGTACAACTCAAATGATTATGATAATGACTCACAAAATTTTAGTATAACCTACAGAAAATATTTAGGGACAGACTGTAAAACTTCAAAAGAAAACGTAGCCATTAAACAACAATTAGAGTTGATGAAGATGTGTGGTAGAGTCAATAGTAATCCAAGTCTTGTAAACAATTCTAATTTTGATTTATTAGTATCTAAATGTAGAGGTGTAACTCCTGCGAGAGATAACACTAGACCCGCTGACTCAAAAAGTCTTTGGGATGATATGAAAGATGAGTATAAAAAAGAAAACCCAGACGTAAAATTAATGGGAGATAAGTTCATAAAACCCAGTAAAAAGAAGCTTAAAATACCTAAGTATTTAACTGACGACAAAAGTATGATACTACCTTTACCTAAACCAAAAGATGAGTAAACCATTAAAAATTTCTGAAGAGGCTGCCGTGCAGATGCCAATGAAGACCGTAGCGTCTTTGATCGTAATCGTAGCACTTGGCACAATGGGTTACTTTCAGATTATAGAACGTCTCAATGTTGCAGACACTAGATTACAAATAATGGAGAAAGATCTCGAAGAGAATACAGAGTTTAGAATCAAATGGCCACGTGGACAACTAGGTTCATTGCCCGCGGATTCTGAGCAGTACATGATGCTGGAGGATTTGTACAAAACCACGGATAAGTTATCAGAACACATAGACAGTATGGCATTAAACAAAGTTAATATAGAATTTTTAACAAAACAAATGGATAAAGTTTTAGCGGACATTGAATCATTAAAAGATAAAGCTAGGGATATGCATTACAAAAATGGTAATGGACAATGATAGAATCTGTGGTAGCTTTACTAATGTTTGTAAATGGAGAAATTAAAGAACACCTTATACAACCAAAAGGAATGGCGCAATGTATACGTGGTAAACTTACAGCAGAAAGACAATACAGTGAAACAGTATCTTACAAATGCTATAAGGGTAAAGCGCAAACAGAGATATACCAAGGAAGAAAAACAATTAAAGCTTTAATATTAGAATAATGGTAAAGATACAAGCAGAAGTAGTTAATGGTGAGTGTCCAACATGTAGTGAACTAACAATGTTAGTTGGGTTAACTAATGAATTATATAGATGCATGAATTGTGGTTCAGATTTACAGCAACACGTTAATGGTAAAATAACTTATTTACCTATAATGACTTCACCTAATGATGGTGCTACACCTTTTGTAAAAGAATGGAAAGATGGCTAGACAAAGTTTTAAGTTCTTTACACCTCGTGATAAACCTAAAAAAAGAGGTGCTCGACACCATAAAAAATCTCAAAATAAATCAGAAAAACGTCAAAAAAAACAGACAAGATACAAAGGCCAGGGTTGACAAACATCCCTAGATATCCTATATATACAGTATGAAAGAAAAACAATTAACAATAACAAGTAATGACATCACTCAGAAACAGTGGTCTAATCTTATATTAGAACTAAATCTGATTAAAAAAGCTTGGGCTGGATATGCAACTTTAAACATTAAAGCACCAGGTATTAAAAAGATAATATCACATGGTACAAGAACAACTTTTGAAAAAAATTGATCAAGCCGCAATTATGTGGAACAAAACTAAAGATCCTAAATATAAAGATCTTTGGTATAAACTGATAAAGGAGTTTAATTATGGATCTCATAATATTGAACGATGGAATGTATCAATTAGTTCCATTAACAAAGCAAATGATGGATCATATGTCTTTAGTGGTAAACGAATTAGATCTGTTTGATCTGTGTGATATTGTAAGATTAAAACTGACAACGTATTATGACTACCCTATCAACGCTCATGTAATGAATGATGGTAGTGGTCAATTTTACGGTTGTATACAGAATTGAAACTGAAAGCTCAAGGGCGTCCAAATCTTGCCAATGGCATTTCCCTGTACGTTACCGATGACCTGCAAGGGTAGGGACCTGGAGTTTGGCCGGCTGTTAGTACGTGCACGGAAAGCAGCTGGTTTGATATGAATACAAACCTATCCTATAAGAGGGAAACAAGGATAGGTTATTGTGGTGAGATAAAGTTCCATACCACATTATTGTTTTAATTTCAAATAGTTGATTCAGGAGTGCAAGTAAACCTAATATACATGTTATATTTATTAACTTCTTCTGGACCTATTTCTTCCATTTTTTTTAAAGCTTCTTCGTAACCAAACATTAAACAATCGTACTGATTATTAAATGCTGTGGGCCATTGATAAGGCGGTAAGCAAGTACCTGCTACTTGTGAACAAATAATCATACCTAAAATAATTTTCATACTTGACAAATCTCCTGTCGATCCTATATAGTGCTCATAATTAAATGAAAGGAAGTCACAATGACTGATATAACTAAATATAGAAACGTTTCATTAACACATGAAACATACAAGACTTTGATCGCGTTGTCGAAGGTATTATTGCCCGATGCACAACTATCAATTAGCAAAACAATAGAATCAATTGCAAATGAGAAAGCGAAAAAGTTAAATGGAAAAGTTAAAAAAATATAATGTACACGCAATAATATGTCCAAACTGTAAAGGGAATGGATTTATTAAATTAGTGTTAGAAGAGGGAAGAGAACACGTGGTGGCGCAATGCCCTGAATGTGATTCGGAAGGAGAAATATATGTGGATGAGTCCGAAGTTATTGAGTCTTATATTGATGTTAATACTACTCCAGATGATGATCACAAGTTGCACTAGAGACTTTGATCTAAACCCATGGACCACGGTATTAAAACAAACAATGAAAGTAAAAAATGAAAAATAAATTTTTTCCAACTCAAGTCGTTGATGATTTTTTTGAAGATCCTAAAAAAATTGTTAAGTTTGCTAAAACTTTAAAATACTATAAAGGGCCAGATGGCAAATGGCCCGGAGTAAGATCAGCTGGTTTACATGATGTAAACTATAAGTTTTTTAATTCTGTTTTAAATAAAATATTTTCTTTGTCTTTTGATTACAACAATCACAAAGTACTTTGGAAAGACACTCAAATGTATTTTCAAAAAACATATCCTTATGATCCTAAAAATAAAAATAATATACTTAATCAAGGATTAGTTCACTGTGATGGTAATCAGCCTTTGGTTGGATTAATTTATTTAACAGAAGGTGCTGATCTTGAATCAGGAACTTCAATAATGAGTCAAGTTAAAAAATATAGTAATAAACGAGCAGCTGAGTTATCAAATGACTACGAAAGTAAAAAAAAGCATATATATAAACAATCACCAAAAAATCTTACTAAAAAAGATTTAAAAGATTATGCTAAATTAATTAAAGATTCTAACTCAGATTTTGTAGAGAACATAAAAATAAATAATATTTTTAATAGAGCTATTTTCTATACAGGTAGTGATTATCACAAAGTTAATTCATTCTATACAGGGAAGAAAGAAAGATTAACTCTTGTATTTTTTATAAAAACTATAGAAACTACAGGGTATTCTCCTTTACAAAAATTAAAATTATCTAAAACGGTGTTAAAAAAATGATTCCAGAAACAGACAGAGCATACATAGCGGGACTTTTTGATGGTGAAGGTAGTATTCATTTCAAACGTGGACCTGAAAAGAAAAAGAAACACAAAGGTAAAGGTTATCGTATATCGAATAGTTTACGACTATCGATGGAGATCACAATGACGGATGAGTCTGTGTTGTTGTGGGTACACGAAGTCTTAGGTGTTGGTACATTAAATAAAAAACCACGTAAAGGTAAACGTGTAGATGGTACTAAATACTTAATGCAATACAGATGGCGTGCTACATTTAGAGATGCTTACTATGTGTGTTGTTTGATTTGGCCCTGGGCGCATACTAAGTTACCTAAAATTAATCAAGTCATAGAACATTATGCAGGGCATATAATGAATGGTAAAGTAGTAGATATAAACGAGTATAGAAAGGCAATGAGTTTAGAATAATGTTTGATAAATATATTTATAATTTTTTAATGTTTGTGAATCACTGGTCAACTAAACTAACAAGTTGGTCATGGTGTATGTTATACTCTGATAGGAAAAAAGGTTATGGAAACAAAAGAAGATATAAAGATAAAAGAAATTCTTGAAAAAGAAGAACCCTTACAAAGGAAAAAGAAACCTGAACCTCAATTTGGTTTGGGCCAAGTGCCTAACTATGGTAAATCTAGATCCGGACGCGAGTATGGTGGTTTTATAAAAGAGTCTGAACGTAAAAAAATGGAATTTAAACCAACCAATCGTGGTCGTAAAATAAATAAGAAAGGTCCTTATGACATTTAAATGGGATGGTAAATCTAGACCTGCTGATGATAAGTATCGTAAACGTTGGGACGAGATATTTGGTGAAGATAAGGAGAAGTTTAATAGATTACAACAAGAGCAACGTGATCTTGATGAGAGTTACAGACAATCATTAAAAAATAAGAAAGATAGAGATGATAAAGAAAAGTAATAAATACAACTATATCCAAGGTAAACAGCTCACGGACCCCGGATCAGGGACCAGGGTTTATGAGATAAGTAATTATAGACTTCCTAGTGTAACTACTATATTAGGGGCCACCGCAAATAAATCATTTTTAAAAGATTGGAAGGCAAAAGTTGGAGAAGAAAACGCAGAACGGATCAAGAATCATTCTAGTAGTAGGGGGACAGCTATGCACAAATTCTT
>VTLG01014176.1_pt1 | contig 17163 bp, 23 predicted proteins | sample 4694571 | NCBI WGS metagenome assembly VTLG01 (sample SAMN12604809, study PRJNA352737) | marine metagenome | biome: ENVO:00000447; feature: ENVO:00000209|ENVO:00000569|ENVO:01000036; material: ENVO:00002151; isolation source: viral sequences binned using virsorter ...
CAGATAACATTACTTCCTCTTCGAAAGCTCTGTCACTGTTTTCAGCGGTATAAATTTCAGCATGCTGATTTTCATACCTTTTGTATTCCAGGCCGAACAGAGCGTTCAATCCTGGCTCTAGTTCTTTAACTAGTTGACTACGTGATATTGCCATAATTTATTCTCCTATTGACCTATTTTAAATACAAGTTAGCAGACGAGTTGAATGCTACAACAACGTTTGCACCAGCAGCTGTTAGATCTTCGTTCTCTGGATCTTCTGCAGATCTTACTATTCTGAACATGTGATCTTCAGCTAAGGCACCTACGTCTAATGTAATAGTCGACTGTCCATTTTTAGCATCTGTAGCAGTAAAGTCATTTACGTTTCCACATTGACCGTGGGCCGCTCTTGTTACCGCTGCATCTGCTTTGATAATGTACTCTTGGTGTGGATCGTCATTAACGAAACCAATACCATCAGTACTGTTAGTGTTTGGGTTTGTTCCAAAACGTTGTCCTGCTGCAACTGAATTTGCGAACGTTGGTTTGTTTGTAGTGTTGTCTACGAAGAAAGCACCATTAAACACTCCAACTAATAACGCTTCAGTACCAGAAGCGAAATCAATTCCGCCTCCACCTGTATCATCAGTTGTAGAGAAACTTGCGTCTTGTAAATAACCTTGTGATCCAGAAGAATCTTCTAGAGACACAGGATTACCTTTGAACAGACCAACACCAGTGTTATCTTTGATTGCGTACTTTGACTGACCAGAGATAGCAGGCGTGTTGCCTAATCTCATAGCAGCTTTAAGTCCGAAACCAGTTGTACTAGCATTTGCCATAGTTGTTTCTCCTTGTGTCTGTATTTCTACAGACGGTTTATAGTTACTCGATGATAGGGATTAACCCGAGAAATAATTTATTTCTTTGTACCACCGAAGGTTACACGAGATTGTCTATCAACATTGATAGGCATCCTCTTATCCTGCTCCTTCATAAGATCGTTTTCTACTGCATCGTTTCGGTCTTCATGACGTCTAGTCATGTAGTCCTGTCTTTGCTTCGCGATCTCGATCGGTACCTTCGCAAGTAGAAGGCCACCAACTCCGATTACCCCCTTGTATTTTCCTTCTTCAAGGACTGGATAATCACTTGCATTTTCGACCTCCTCAGAACGAACTAACTCATAACCTTCTCTCAATCGTCCAGTTATGTTCTTCGTATCTTGAAAGCCGACTACCTCAGCTCTTATCCATCTGTACCTGAATCCATCAGGTGCAGGGGGTGCATCTAAAGATGACGGTGGAACCCATACCTTTGGTCTTTCAGATTTAGACCTAGATTGGTTCGCACGGGAAGTTTTCATATTATCTTTTTCCATACGCTATACCTCCTTCGTGATATTTAATTGTTTTGCGTACTCTTCGAGTGGCACACCTAATTTTTTAGCTATCGCTACCTGTGATGATGTGAGTTTCACAGTCTTACGGCCCGGCCTAACAACTCGTTTTGCCGAAGCTACCGTTTGCGTCGGTTTATCCGACGTATTGGTATCTTTTATATCAAACTTATTTGGGAATTCAAGCCTTATTCGCTTGTCAACCTCTGCGTAATATTCGTTTGATTTAGGGTCGTAACCTTCTTTTTCCACTAGATCCTTATGTATTTCAAAGGCTGTGAATGTCATTGGTCTATCCGTGCCAAACCAACTATTCTTAGTAGCCCACTCTTGAGCTTTAGGATCAGGGTCAGAAGGAAGTTCACTTGGTGTTTCTTCAGGAAGTTTAACCGCATCAGCTAGCTTTGTAGGCTTTTCTTCTGCAGGCTTTTGTTCCTTCATAACATTCAGTCTAGCCTCATCAATAGACAATGCAGCAATTCTTTTCTGAGCATTGACTTGTGCAGTGGCATCGCCAGCTTCTATCGCTCTTGATAGTTCTGATTGTGCCATCTCCATTCCATCTTTAACTCTTTTTTCAAATTGAGTTACATAGTCTTTATTGACTTGACCAAACCTAGAATCCAAAGACTGTCTTTTGCTTTCAACTGCTTTTGCATAATCCAAAGCGGCTTTTTCTCTTCGCTCTGCTTCACGCATCTTACGAGTTAATTTAGCAATTCTAGCTTGAACTCCTTTACTATAGTCTTCTAATTCGTTGTCCTTTTTTTCTTCAGGCTTCGTTCCTTCTTTTAATTCTTCTTTTACTTCCTCTTGTTTTGTTTCTGTTTCTTGTTTCGGCGCTTCGGTTTCTACAACCGACTCGTCTTTTTTTTCTTCAATGTTAACCTCTGCACCTTCACCAGATGTATCAAGATCAACCATTTTTTCGTCTATAGGCATAGTTTACTCCTTCTATGTTAAAATTCATGCAAGATATCCTCCGGATTCTTGATGGTTGCTAAAACCTCGTCGTCGTTTAGCAGACGTATTTCCCCACCTTCTATCTTTATTCTTGATCCAGCGTAACGGGCAAACATTACCCATTGACCCTCTTTGCACCAAGGACCATCAGGATATCTATCCTTGTCCTTGTAACAATCTGGACCCATTCGTAAAACTAAACCACATTGTGATCCTACTTGTTGTCTCTCTAAAGTTGACTCGGCAAGAACTAATCCGCCTTTTGTTTTCTCTTTCATCTTGAAAGGTAAAACTAGCAACCTCCAACCAGTTGGTTGTGGTAGTTTTTCAGAATCTTGTTTTGATGTATCTTTTTTGACTCCTACCAATTCTTTATTCGGTAGTTTTATTTTCGATGTTGATGACTGTTCCATGTTGCTCCTTATCTTCTAGCAGGTTAGAGAGTTCCTGTTTAGTGGCTTCTAAAGCCGTTATCTGTCCTACTATATAGTTATATTTTGTCATACTGTCAATACCGCCGGACGTTAAAGCTGCTGACAACTCGTCGTTTCTTCTATTTAAATACTTAATTAACCTATTTATCGTAGTTTCTAATTGCATTATCTTTCTCCTAGTTTTTTCTTAAATTTATGCACAAGCTTTCTTGCTTTTCTTTCCATTGTTTTATTTTTCTTTTTCAAAGCTGCACCCACGTCCCTTCTTGCAGACATAAGTTTTTTGACCAAACTTTTTTTGTATGGTCCTTCTTTGAGATTTGACACTCTATATAATTTACCATTAAACCTTCTTCGTCTTTCTGATCGCATCCTTGCCTCTTTTAAATATGCTTGCCACCTGGCTCTTACCCATAACTTTCGCTCTTTGCTCACCAACTGTAAGGATTTGTATTTTTCTTGCAAAGGGTTTGCTGATTCGTTTAACTTTTGCCACAGTCTTACGAGCATCCGCAGGGGTCGCAAACTTAATTCTAACAGTGTCTCTAGGATTCTCATCAGTGTATAATCTCCTCCCAGAGCCCTTTGGTTTTTTACCAGTACCTACTTTAGGATCTGCCACGTTTCATCTCCTTAATATGCTTCTTAATAATTTTAGATTGTTTCTTGTGTAGCTTAGAAGCTTTACCTAAAGCTTTTGCTACTTTTTGTAGTTTTTTTACCATTTAACATTTCCATCTTCTGCGAGCCTGTCTTAGTCTTGAGTTAGGATCTTTAGCAGCTTTTGGAAATTTTTTCATTTGTCCAAGTGATCTTGCACAAAATGATTTACGTCTTTTAGCAGCTTTTGATCCTGGCTTGACTTTTCCAGTGACCGCTGTTTTTAGTTTTGAACCAGGATTTAATCTTCTGTAGGCTTTGACCCCGGCTCGTGTCATACCTGCTCCAGACTTTGTAGGTCTAAAGTTTTTCTTATTTCTTGCTGGCATAGTGCCTCTTGCAAACATCTGTCTAGACATTTGGTTTCTAGCTATCATTACATGTACCTCATTCGTGTCATGTCTACCATGCCACCCATTGCTTTATTAGTTCTTTTTGCAAATGTTTTTACGTTAGTTGGTTTACCACCAACACCTTGTGGTTTAGCTCTTTTCCTTGCAACGGCACTCCGCCTCTGGGATTCTGTCATCCTTGCCGCTTTGGCAGCAGGGACGCACTTTGGATATTTTCTTTTTGATCCACTCGCAGATTTTCTTCCACATTTATTGAAACCTCCGCCTTTTTTCTTGGAGCCTATATCGACCCAATCTTGTTTGAACCACTCTTTTAAACCACCCATTACGAATTTTTTCCGATGGCTTCTCTGTTCATTCCTCTTTTACAAAGGCCACCGCCTCTTAATCCTTGTCTTTTTAATCTTGCAGTTGCTTCCATTAAACCACCGCCCATAGCTTTTGTTCTACCTGTAGCACCAGCTATTTTATCAGCGTATGTGATTTTGTTTCTTGGTGGGGCTAAAGCTGCAAATTTTTTCTGTTTTGGTGTCATTGGAGTTTTACCTGAACCATCTTTTAGACCAACTCTGCCGCCAGAAGCTTTGCTAGGTTTAGGTCCTCTGAAGTCTTTTCTTTTTACTCCTGATGGATCTTTTATTTTACCAGCGCAAATTTTACTAGCGTATGCGTTAGCATATGCTGAGGGATATACCTTAAATTTTCTCTTCGCTGCTGCTTTACCTCTGGGACATAGTTTTGTCATTAAGACCTCGCTGTTTGTTTTGCTCTTTTGAAGTCAGATGCTTTTGGTGCACCTTTTGCACCTTTCTTTCGCATCTTGCCTCCACGTTTTCTTTTGGCGTGTATGTTTGCGTATAAACCTTTACCTGCCATTACTTACCTTTTTTCATTTTGGCTTTTTTCTTTTTAGCCATAACGAATTTTTTTAACTGAGGTGGAATCTTTCCGCCTTTTTTCATCATAGGCTTCTTCATCATCGCACCGCCACCCATCATCTTTGCTCTGGGTTTGTTACCGTAATCGTTTCTCATTATTTTTTTCCTCCGTTTCTAAATATTTGTGTACCCTTTATACCAAATATACTCGCCACGACCAGGATCCACAAATTTGTAAACCATGACGGTAGTGTAGAGAAGTATTCAAAAAACAATTTGACCTTCTCCATCGCTGCTGGGTCGTCCGATAGAACTGCCCAAGCCAATACTATAATCGGAGCCGACAAAATTATCAACACAAATTCGTCTTTCCAGTCCGATTGTCTAGCTTCTAATAATTTGCCCTGGTAAGCTTCCTCACCCCGAGCCATACGCTCTGCATGCATTAATTGTGCATCAGACATTGCCATCTTCGTCTTCTGACGATTAGAATATATCTTTGCGCCAGCTTGCATGGCTATTTTTGCCAAACTGAACCAAGCCATTAGTACGCCTTTGAGTTTCTTCTCTTTTCAGCAAGCATTCTTTTTTGTCCGCCAACTGGCATTTCAGGTTTTCCTGTGCCAATTAAGTTGTATGCTTTGTCAGCAGTAGTTTTAGATCTAGGATCTATCTCTGTTTGCTGATCTTGCACTGCAACTTGCTTAATTTTATCTAGTTTTTGCATTTTTACTCCTTGTTTTTCTCTTCTCTACCCCTTTTATCGTGCCTTTGTTCTTAGACGCGTAAAAAACTTGTTCTCCTCGTTTTTTTCCATACTGTTTACGCATGGATTTCATAATTTTTTTGCCTTTTTCGTTCAATGGCATTAATCTTCTACCTTAATTGCAGTTATACCTTGATTTCCACTCTTTGCAAGGCTTACTCCAGCTCTTAATTTAGCTAAACTTTCGTTTTGTTCCATTTTATCCTCTGCTAACTGTCTTGATTGCATTAATTTTGCTCTATCAAGGTCAGCTTTTTGCTCTCCTTCGTCTTTTTTACGTTGATTTTCCATCGCACGAAGGTCAACCTCTCTAGCTTTTAGTTTTAGAAGAGGATCAGAGTCAAATTGTGATGTAATTCTCTTCTCTTCTTCCATAAAATCACCTGTTAGTTCTGCAATTAACACTGCTTTTCTTGCTTCCATGTCCATAGAGATCTTTTGTAGCTGTGCTTGCACTTGTGGATTCTGTTGTGCCATCTGTTGCATCATAGGAATTTGTTGAATTGTTTCTGCAAACTCTAATTCTATCTGTTCTTGTGCCATCAAACTAATATGTTCAAGAATATTTTTCTCCAAAGCGGCCATAATAGGAGGATTATTTCTAACCATGTTAGTTGCCATAAAATTTAAGTGGGCTGTAATGTGTGCTCTGTGGTCTTGTCCACGAAATGCTTGAAAGGGTTTCATTGCTAACGCATCGATGTGTTCTAACGCTGGATCTTTTGGTTGAACTGGAGCAGGTGGTGGTAAAATTTTATCAATATCTTTTATACCAAGTGCTTCATACATTTTTCTGTACGCTGCATACAAGTTGTGAATCTTAGGATTAGATGTTGCAAGTTGTAATTCTGTTTGTGCAATCGTAATTCTTTGTGCCATAGAGAATATGTTTGGATCTGCAACTGGTAAAATATCTACTCTATCGTCAAAGTCTAATTGTTTAACTTCTCTTCTACCACCTACTACATCGTATGGATAACTTGGTGGTAAATACATTTTAAATAATTTTGCAAGTAATCTAAACTCAGATCTCATTGATGTGTAAAGTCTTTTGTGTATTGCAGACATAACACGTGACCCTCTTTCAAGAAGAGCAACTGTTGTTCCTACTGCAGCGCCTTGATTACCATCTCCCACTTGCATATCAGCAATAGCCGCGAATCTTTGACCTGCTTGCACAACTACACCCATCAAAGTTAAAAGTGTTGCAGATGGTTCTTTGTATGGCAACATCATAAACGAATCTCTAATGTTACCACCTGGTGCATCTACATCTTTAAACTCACCTGGCTGTATTGGTGCTGCTTCATCTCTAACTCTTACACCTCTTTGTTTAAATCCTGCTGGCAGGTTTGATAATGTACCCGCATCCAATAATTGACGGAGAGCAACGGTTGCAGTTCTGCTCAATCCGCCAATCATATGGATCAATCCAAATCCGTAGAATCCTAGTCCTGGCAGAAATTTAAAGTGGACAAAGTAAGGTATTCTATTTTTTCTTGGATCGTCAGGATTAAAGTTCCTTCTAATAGAAAGAACTTTTCGCGAACCTTCTTCTACAGTCACAATATAGGGGAGCTTGATTCCTGTATCGTCTCCGTTCGCGTCCTTATCTTCGAAACCTTCTAAATCTAAATTTACATGACACTCTAACAAAGTATACACTGGCTCTTGTTTACCTGTTTTTTTAGTGCCTTCTAATTCTCTTTCTTTCGACTCTACTTCATCTTTCATCATTGATGGTGCACCTAAATCTATATCAGAATAAAAACCACCAACTTGTTGTTTTCTTAAATCGTTCTCTGACATTTTAATTACATGCATGATAGCTTCTGCATCTTCTAGAGATGTTGCAGAGTATGGCACGATTAAATCATCAGCTGGCACAAACTTAGATACAGCTCTGCCTAATAAATCATCGTAATAAACTTTTTTAAATGTAGAACCTGCAAGTGGTAAATGAAATAACATTTGATCAAACTCTGGTTCGTACTCACCCATCTTTTCCATGAGTTCGTAGTTCATGTAATCTTTTACTCTTTGTGCTTGCGCTTCTTTTTGTTGATCACTGTTGCCAACAATCTGTGTTCTTACTGGACCTTCCGCTGGTAATAACTCTTTGTAAGCTCCTGCTTGGAACTGTGTTACAGCTTCTGCAAGAACAGGGTGCGTGGCACCTGAAGCTCCTTGGAAAGGCTCCGTTCTATTTTCGTATTTAAATCCTAACAGGTCAAGTCCATCTGTGTAAGATTTTTCCCAATCTTTTCTTGACGCTTTATAGTCTGTATAATTTTGGAATAATTCTAATCCGATAGGATCTAAAACGTCATCCGGTAGTAGTGCTGCTAAATTATCAAAGTGTCCTGGTGTGCCTTCAATATTTACTTTGCTTGGATCAAAATCTAACTCTACACCACCATCTTCTGTTGGTGTAACTTGCACTGGTTCTTTTAGTGCTTCTTCCTGTTTTTCTAATTCTACTTCTTGATCAGGTCCTTCTATTTTTACAGAGGTCCCTAACTCGGAAAGAGTTTTATCAATATCTGCCATTATTTACGCTCCTTGATAGGTCTAACATTTTTAGCTACATAAGGCAACCCGTGTGGTGTAGGCCCTGATTTTGGTGGAGGTCCAGAGTCCTCTCCAGCTAGCTTAACAATACCACCACCTGCTTTTTTAGGTTTATAGTTTCCGAGAGCTGTAGAGTCTAAGCCCATTTTTTCTAATTCTTTTACTGTATAAGATTTACCATCTTTAGCTAACAATTCTAATATCTCATCTATGGAGTCTAAACCAAGTTCAGCATCTTCTGATCTTCCCAATGTCATCTCATCATACGAATCAGGAACGTCCACAGATTTACCCTTATCATTTATTATAGTCTCTGGTGGGCTATACTCTATTTGTTCTTTTACTAAAGTATCATAAGCTTCTGATTCGCCATCAGCTCGTGTAAAAGTACTCATGCCCTCAGTATTTTTGTTAATAGTAATTTTACCCGTAGATATATCTTCTGTTAATACATACCCATTATAATCGTAAACCTTTTGTCTCTCTAATGTTGCAGCTTTTTCTGTAATGTCATCTCCTTTAGATTTAATTAAACTTACAAAGTCAAAGAAGTATTTTGGTGTGCCTCCTTGCGTAACAATTTTAGGTGCAGCTTTTTCTACAACTTTTGGTGCACCTTTAAATAAAGTATCTAGTCCTAAGTATTTAAGAAACGCAACAGCACCACCAGCACCGATAGATAAAACTATATCTCTTCGTGTTTGATCTACACCTTGTTGAGCAACTTTGTTTTCTATTTCTTTGTTTATTTTATCTATAGCGGTTCCTGATGCTCCAAGATCTCTAAGCTGTCTTAAAAGTTTTGGTGCGTACCCTATTAAAAAGAAAGGTGTTGCTGGTCCAGGCAACTCTCCTGCAACTTGTAAAAATTCTCCAGTTGTTCTTTGTGGGTCTGTTCTTTTTTCTTCTGAAGCTTGTATTGCTTTATCAGATATACCTAATAGATCTCCAAACTGACCGTTTAATATATCTCTTGTAATTGATGGATCTAAAATTTCTAATATCTCTTCAACACCTTCTTTAGTTATTCCTGCATTCTGTTTTAAATCTTTTATAAAAGCTAGTCCAGCTTTCGGTGTGCTTAAAATAAATTCAGGAATATTAGCGGCACCTCTTACAAGTTTTTGTGCATAGTATGGATAGGCTCGTGGATCTAAAAACTGTGTGTTAAACGATTGCGCTAAAGTTCTATCACCATCTTTACCAAGAAGATTTTTTTCTAGTTTACCTACTGGTGAAGTGTCATACAAGAATTGATCTGTAACCTCGGAACTTCGAACAGCAGCTAAGGCTTGTTTTAAAGTTGCCATCTCTTCCATTGGGTCAGGTGATCCATTTGCAAAACCAACACGGCCACCTTGTGCCATATTTTCTTTATTAAATCTTTCAAACAATCTACGTAGTATGCTTGAGTCTGGTTCGGGTGCTTCGTCAGCAGTTGTCATCGTGCCAAATCCAAACTTTTCGTTGATCATGTTTTCTATCTTTTCAATTTCACTAGGTCCTGTAGCAAATTGTTTTCTCTCTTCTATGAAGTCATCAAAGTTTTCGTAATCTTTATTGTAACCTAAATTCTCAAAAGCCGCGTTTCTTTCTTCAAGAGTAATTTTACCCTCCATGTAATCTCTAGAAATTTTACCAGCTTTTCTGTTAATGTCCCTATCTATAACTCTGACATCAAAAGGTTTTAAAACTCCTTCTTTGTGATCCACCTCGACGCTTGTTCTTTTCATAATAAAATCTTTGTCTTCTGTCTTTCTAGGGTCAGTATCAAATTTTTTCTTTTTAACTAAATAGTCTAATAATTTACCATCTACCTTTGTTTCTTTAAACTTTTCAAGATTTTCAAAAGCTTTAAATACTTCAGGAAATATATTTCCATATTTTTTCTTACCTTCCTCAAACGAAATAGCTAGTTCATTAATTTTTCTAGCTGACTCGGGAAGTGCATTTTTTGTCATTTCCTTATCCGTTAGTTCGTCTTCTGTTGGATCTAATTGAAAAGTTTTACCTTTGTAAACAAACTTCACGTCTTTGTAATCCATGTTTGTAGGATCATCTATAAATCTAATTTCAGGCTCAATGTTTTCTTGTGAGTTTTGTATTCTTTTATTATATCTTAAAGCAGACTCTAGTATGACTTTATCAAAAGTATTTTTACTAAAACCTAAAGTGCCACTTGGAGGACGTATTTCAGAACGTAATATTATATCTCCTATTGTTTGATATTTAGTTCCATCTTTAAATTTGTTTGTAAAAGTAGTTCTAGACAACTTATCAAATAATTTTTTGTTATTTGTATAGTTTGGAAGCTTACCATCTGTTTTTATTCTTGAAATTACACTTGTGCTCACACCAAATTTTTCTGCTAAGTGTCTTTCAGGATTAATAAATTGTCTCCAATCTGCGTCTGGATCAAGCATAACATTACCAACATAGTTATTAATTTTTTCTTCAAGTGGTATGAATTTTGCTTTTACTTCTTTAAATCTTTCATTGCTTTTTCCAGGTGATGAAACAAGATTATCATATATAGGCGCTGTAATTTTTTTACCGCTTTTTTCTTCTCTAAATTTTTTAACGTCATTACCACCAGCTATGTTAAAAATATCTCTTAATCCTGGCGTTGGAATATTATTAGCATTGTAATACTCAATTACTTTTTCAAAGTTTTCTAGTAACGCCTCTCCGTCCTCTGTTAATGGAGCAGCGCGTTTTTTAGTGCCACCTGTTTTTACAAAAACCTCACCAGATTTAATGGGTTTTAATTCTATATCTTTTGGTAAATCTTCAAAAGTTTTTCCACGAGTTCCTTTAAAATTAAGTATCTGTGGAGACTTCGCTTCTTCATCAATAGGAAGACCAGGTAATGGTTCTACTTTAGGTGGTATGTTTACAGGTATGTCTTGTTTCTTAGGTTCAGGTATTTTTGTCCCTTCAGATTTAGGCATGTCTGGTGCCTTGCCTGGAAAGCCTTTAGGTTTTGATAATTCTTTTAACTCTTCTTCTATTTCAGGTTGCTCACCTGGTTTAGTTCCAAAAGGTAGTACACCTGTTATCTTACCAGATAGCTCTAAAGCTTTCTTCACAGTATCAATCGCTTCAGGATTGTTTTGTAAATAAGTGTTGATTGCTTGAGTGGTTGCTGTAACTCCAAGAAGACTAGCGATCGCTGGAACCATTCCAGGTGCTATAACTGGTATGGCAAACGGAGCTGCAAAATTTTCTCTACCCCCAACTTTCTCTCCTTGTATCACGCCACCACCTAACGCAAACCTTTCTCTCATGGTAGGCTCCATAGATTCAAACTGTCGTGTTGCGTAGTTAAATATTACCTTCATGTTAACGAAACTATTCCTCCTCGTGCAAATTCATCTTTTGGATTTAGGCTTCTAGGGTGCACACCATTCTCTTTGATATATTTTAATTCATCAAACGTTTCATCACCAAAAAGTTCTACACCCTCAAGTGTCTTAGGACCTCTGTCTATGTTAAGATCCACATCACTAATAATACCTTCTTTTTTAATTGGCACAACCTCTGCTGTTTCTAACAACTCATCGCCTGGCAGCACCTTAGTATCCTCTGGTGCGATCTCATTTTTAATTTTTACATACTGTGCTCTTTTTTTATTTTGCTCTCTAATCGCATTTAACAACTCCTCTTTAGTTCTAATCATTGGAGATTTACCTTGTTGATAATCTAATATTAATCTATCTATTAACTCTATTTCTGCATCAATCTCATCAGGCAGACTGTAGTGTGCATATGTTTTACCTGGTGCTTTTTTATTTTTAACAACAAGTCCTAGTTTTCTAAATTCAAATCTACCTGGATATCTCATGCCTGGAGATCCAAATTCAGGATAGTTAGCATCAATATATTTTTCTAATGTGTCAAACGAGTCATCACCGTAGTGGTGTCTAAATACTTTGATAGGATCTATAAAAGGATGATTGCCTTCTTTCATAGCGTTATAGATAGAAGGTGTTGTTTCAATACGACCTGACTCAATCTCATCTTTTAAAAACTGTCTTGCTAAAGTTCTATAAATACCTTCGCTAGGGCCGTAGCCTTTACCTTGATACTTTCGTTTAACAATAGCCATTCGATCTTTTTCTGCTTTGCCAGATCTGATGTCTTCCATCTCTTTAAGTAATTTATCTATCTTTTCCATAGATTTATCCATAGATTGAAGAATGCCTTCGTCTTTTTTAAGTTGTTGTTCTAAATCTTTTTTTGTTGTGCCAAATCTTTTTTGTAGTTGAGTATCTCTATAGTTTTGATAAATTTTTTCTGGCTCTTTGTCAGCTTTAATTAAGTCATCGGCCAACTGGTTAACTTTATTTTCTAGATCTCTAATTATCTTCATGTTGTATCTAACGTTTTCTAAATCTTTACCACCTAAACCTTTATTATTAGCTTCTAAAAATTTTAGATTATTTTCTAATCCATCTTTATAAGCTTCTAGTTCTATTCTAAATTGTGAGTATACGCTTTCGGTTGTGCCATCTAATCCTTGCAAGACCATTTTGTTTTTCATTGGATTAGATATTTTTGTGTTTATAAAAAGTAGATCACCACGTTCTTTTCTTGTAATTAATGCTTTTGGTGTAGGTGTTCTTTTTACAGGTCTGTTTAATCTACGTAGTTGAGTTAAAAAAGAATACGCTTCACTGTATAGTTTAGAATATTCTACCTGACTCATATCAGTTCTGTCTTGAACGCCGTCGTCTTTTATGAAACCTCTTTTTTTTGCAAGCTCTTCAGCTAGTACATCTGCGTTATATTTTGTATCACCCTGTGCGTAATTACCAGACACATTATCATTAGCCTCAATAACGTCTTGTTTTGCTTCAGGCATTTGAAACTTATCAGGGCTCTTTGTTTCAGGTATTTTAATTTCACCTTTAGGTGCTTTGATGCCTGTTACTTTCTCAGCAAACTCTTTTGCTGTTTTAGGATCTATTCCGTTTTCTACGAAATATACAAAAGCTTTAAAAAATTCTCTCATTAATAATATACCCTTTTACGTTTAGGTTGTTTTTCATCTACGTAGTCTTCAGGGTGTCCAACAAGTCCACCTTGTCTGAAGCGCATGACTGCTTGGGTCATGGAGTCGACCAAATCGTCGTGATCTCCGTTAGGAAACGCAGCGCATTCTTCGATAACTTCTTCAGCGAATTTTTGCTCTGGTGCCCATATCATACCAGACTCAAACAAAGGTGCAACCGCATTGACTCTTGTATGCTTATCATTTCCTTTGCTCGGTGTAAAGTTCATGACTGGAATATCCATCTTACGTAATTCGTAGGTTAACGGTAATCCTGATGCTTTGGCCTCGATAATCACTGTCTCTGGCTGCCAATACTTGTATTGCTGTAAAGCTAGACGTCTTAACTCTGGAAACTCGTATCTACCTTTGACTGCATCGAGAAGTATGAGATTGGCTCCTTCGTCCTCTGATGGATACCAAATACCCCATGTAGTTATGGCCGAGTAGTCCGATGTTTCTTTTTTCATGAAAGCTGTATCGTAAGATTGTATGACATGCTGTAGTGATGGTATGTAATCTTTAGTGTAGGTTCGCCACCACTCTCGCTTGATAATCGCTCCTTCTTCTGATGTAGGTTGTTGCATCCACTGTGCGTTCCATTTACCAACGGGTAGTGTTGCTTTGACTTTCTCTAACTCGTCCTTGTTCCAATATTCTGGCCACACTGGTCCGTGGTCCAAGAGCGCCGGAAATTCGACCACGTGCCACTGATCAGCTTTGTTTTCTTTTTGATTAGCAATCAACATACCTGTTAAATCTTTTGTAGACCAACGTGTCATAACTAACACGATCTTACCGCCTGGTTGTAAACGTTGTCGTGGTCCTGATGTATACCATTCGTAGGCAGACTCTAATGCGTTCTTGGACATTGCATCTTGTTCAGAATGTGGGTCGTCAATGATTAATAGATCAGCGCCTCGCCCTGTAATAGCACCACCTACACCAGCAGCAAAGTATTCGCCGCCTTGTGCTGTCTCCCAACGTCCTGCAGCTTTCGAGTCCTCTTGTAAAGTTGTTTTAAAAATTTTTTGATAATCTTCCGAGTCGATTAAGTTCTTTGACTTTCTGCCAAACCGCACGGCTAGTTCTGCGTTGTGTGTGGTTTGTATGATCTTGAGTTTTGGTTCACGGCCCACCATCCATGATGGCAAAAGATAAGAAGCAAACTCAGACTTCGTATGCCTTGGTGGCATGTTAATAATCAACCGTTTTATTTCACCGGTTGCTAATTTATTAAATTTATCTGCAATGTGTCTATGGTGGGAGCCCTCTACAAAATCAGGCCACATACATTTTACAAAAGATAAGAAATCATTCTTTGCTTTGTTCTGTATCTTTTTTTCTGCATGGAGCACTTGAAGTTGTTTGAAGACCCTACGTACATCTGCAGGTAATTTTTCTATATTTACCTTATTCAAGTCCATGGTACCAAAACGTTTTTACAGGGGGTGGGTGTCTAAATCAAGCACTATATGCAAAAGCAGTGGGACCCCTTTTTGTAACTAAAGGGGGGTCGGGGGTCAATGGTTATTGTATTTTAGATTTTGGTTGGGACCCCTGGGCCCCGTAGGGGCCCAGGGTTTATAGTTAAGCCGCCCAAGTTTTAAGGGCGTCTTTTTTAATTAGTATGGCATTGCCTACAACGAAGTCATCTCTACCTGTTATGTAGTTATCGTTATCGAACGTGTCCTTCCATAACTTTGATGCTTGTTCATTTAATGGCAAACCCATTAACTTACCTTCTTCATTGACAATAAGATAATCTCCGTTAGGAAATGATATACCTTCAACATAGCCACCAACAAAAGCTTGCGCCTCTTTTAATGTTGGTTCTAGTTTTACATCATCAATGATTTTTAGTTTTGCTTTCTGTGTTTCCATGGTCCTATAATATCCCACAATAATTATTGTGTCAAGTATAATACCAAATAATAAACAGTCCTATAACAAGACCTATTGCTAATTCCCAGCCCGCCATTTGTCATCTTTCCTGAGTTTTTGATTTAGCTCAAATTGTTTCTGTTCATAATATCGTTCCATAATTATGGAAACTACGAAACCAATAAAGCCTAACAACATAAGCGCTAGTCCTATGTACAATATTAAATTATATATGTTCATTAGTTTATCCCTCTCTTGTAAGTTATCATTGGGTCAATGCAAGTTGTATATCTCTCTAACACCGTGTCCCAAAAACACATATACTTCTTACCATCACTTTCCCATGTTCGGCAACCCTCTTTATTTAAATTGCCAATTCTAAATATAACTTTGTTATATTTTTTTGCGTACCACGATACAACAAAGTCTGTTCGTTCCATTAGTTTATCTCTGTCCATTTTATGCCTTTCGTTATCTGGGATAATATATTATCCCAGATAATATGTCAAGTGTTAATTACTTGCGATTTGTTTTATTTTGGAAGTATCCACAACCCACGCAATGCCAATCTTCTTGGTCGTTGCGTCTAGTTGCCTGATTAAATCTTCAGGCGTTCCGCTTTCCATAACAGTATCAATCGCTTTTTGTTTTAAGTCCTCAAGTTGTTTTAGCTTCAGGCCTTCAGGCAATCTTCTTATCTCTCTATCAACAAGCTCTCTTGCCCAGTCTGTTAGTTGATCTTTACAGTCTTTAAGAGATATCTTTTCTTCACGATCTCTTATAGGGTAATTAAGACTTTTCTCTTTGTCTTGTTCCGCCTTCTTCTTGAAGAAGGTTCGAGCTTTTTGTCTAACCGCCTGTAGTTGCGCTTCCGCCTTCTCAAAGTCAGCAAGTATTTTGTCAGCGCCCATTTTCTTGGCTAACTTACCAACTATCTTTTCAGTTGCTTCAGCTCTATATTGTTTTACCAACAATTCCTGTTCTTCAATTAAAGGGTTGAAATTCCTTCGCACCTTTTCTTTAAAGTGGTCTAGTTGATATTTCGTCATTGTTTTTGGCATATTATTCCTTTCGTTGTTTTTATGCTTGACAATAGTATTATCCTATATTATATATGATGTCAAGCTCAATGGCAATGCATGACCTTGCCCTTGAGCCCTGATCCATCCGAATGGGTGCTAGTCTCCCAGCGTGATGGATCTGGGGTCAAGTAGGCTGGAGCAGGCTCCGTTAAACAACGCGGCTGGCCTCTGGACCATGGTCAAGTGACAAGTACACTCTTCGGAGTTTTCCGGCTTGACCAAGCAACAAGTGACCTGGCGCTATTACTGTCCAAAGCCACATGCGAGCGGGATGGGAAGAGCGCCAAGCCACAAGCGCCAAGCCACAAGCTTGACACAATTGGAGAGTATAAAAAGATTATGAAAGTTATAGATGCATTAAAAATTACTGGATCATTATCGAAGCCCAGCAAAATGCCTGGATGGGCCTACGGTCTACCTGCCAAAGAATGCAAAACAGGCGGCAAGCTGCAAGCGGTCCCCGGTTCAGTATGCTATGACTGTTATGCATTGAAGGGCTGCTATGTTTTCAAAGTTGTCCAGGATGCGCAATACTTCCGCCTGAAGGCCATCAGGCACCCGCTGTGGACTGGAGCAATGGCAACAATAATTAATAGTAAGAAATCAAAGTTTTTTAGATGGCACGACTCAGGAGACGTGCAGGACGAAGACCATCTAATCAAGATCTTTTCTGTGTGTAGATTAACACCTACAGTCAAGCACTGGATGCCGACCCGCGAAGCATGGGTGAAGGCGTTCCTTTCGTTAAAACCTGATAATCTGGTAATTAGATTTTCAGCGCCGATGGTGAACCAAGCGGCGCCCAGCTCATGGCCTACAACCTCTACAGTTGTTACTACCGGATCGACATGTCCGGCCCCAAAACAGGGTAACGAATGTAAAGATTGCAGGGCCTGTTGGGATCCTGAAGTTAAAAATATTGCATATGGCCAGCACTAAGAAGATATTCGTGGCCCCTAATTTTCACGTGGACGTTACCGGTCTAAGCTACAAGCCTCAAGCTCCAAGCTGCGTAAGCCGCAAGCCACAAGCTTCAAGCCCCAAGCTACAAGGTTCAAGCTCCAAGCCACAAGCTACAAGGTCCCGAACCACGGACCCTTCATAAAGTTTCACGGTGCATGAACCGAGGTGCTCAATG
>VTLG01017340.1_pt1 | contig 17163 bp, 10 predicted proteins | sample 4694571 | NCBI WGS metagenome assembly VTLG01 (sample SAMN12604809, study PRJNA352737) | marine metagenome | biome: ENVO:00000447; feature: ENVO:00000209|ENVO:00000569|ENVO:01000036; material: ENVO:00002151; isolation source: viral sequences binned using virsorter ...
AGTCTTCTTTTAAAAGATTGGAACGATACTTACGGTTACGGCTTTTTAAATATGAAACCGGGAAGTGCGCCTGCACAAATATACTCAGGTACTTTAGGTATGACTTACAGGATCTTTTTTGATCCTTTAAATATTGCTTTTATGGGTACCAGTTCTATGGGTCAAGCTAGTGTTATCGCTAGTAAAGCCATGTTGAATCAGACGGATGATATGGTCAAGCTGATTCGTTTATCTAATGCTGTTGATGAGACTGGAAGTTCTTTAAGACTTGGACAAAGATACACAACTAAAAGCTATGCTCCTGACCAATTAGCTAAGAAAAAGCTAATAGGAATATCAGAAGGGTTAGGTTTAGAAGTTGGAGAAACAGTAAAGATAAAAGATCTTGTACGTGCAGTACGGAAACAAGCTGAACAAGTTCAATATGGTGAAGCTATTACTGCCGCTGGTCGGATGGGTGGCAGAGCCACAACCGCACAGGTTGCTACTGCATTAAAATACGGCAGGTTGAGTTACTTAGTAACACCTCAAAGTATTCGTGATGTTTTGTTTTTGCGTAAAATTAAGCAAATAAGTAGCACTTTGGATTGGACAGCTAGAAATGTCAGTAATGCTTTTTATCTTAATAGAGCTATAGAAACTTACGAACGAGCAACTGGGTCTGGCGCATTGGTAGCGAGACGAGAAGTTTTAAAAGCGCTTGAATTAAAGTATGGCGAAAAAATAGCTAAAGAATATGATATGGCTCACAGAGTTCTTCAGAATACAAATCCGGGTATTAGAAGACTTTTACAACCAATGCAAAAGTGGCATGAGGAGCAAATAACAGCAGGGTTAGAAGGTTTCGAGGGTATTGATTCGATGCTTAATTTCTTGCAACAAAACCTTGACGAAGTTTTAGCACACACAAATCAGATTTCTGTTAGAGGATTTAAATTCCCTACAGTTTCAGCAAGGCAGAGACACGCAGGACGTTTAAAAGTAAGAGCGTTAGATGCGTCTAATAAAGGTAGAAAACTTTCTGCCGAAGAAATGGATGCACTTTTAGATAATGCTGTCGAGATAATGACACGCAGAATGGATGACAGCGTAGAAGATTTAGGTCGCGCTATTGAACAAGGTTTTGAAGGGTTAGGGACTACAGAATTAGATTTAATATTATCTAGATTAACTCCTGAAGCAAGAATGCTTTTAAAAGAAATGTTCGGAACTCCTGACAAAAGAACTCTTGAGCATTTACAAACTGTTGTTGGAAGCCCATCTAAAGCAATCGGGATAGACAGTCAAGCTAAACAAAGAATGCTTACTCAGTTGATTCAAAGATACAAAAAAACTGATATTTCATTAGCTGAATCAAAAAGAAATGACGCAAAAGTTAAAGTAATCACAAACATTATTGATGATATCAAGTCGAATGTTATTGAACAGATTAAAAAAGATTTTGAAATCAATGAGATATACAGTCTTTCTACAAAACCTGATGGGCTTGGAAGAGTGGCTAGATACGCTCGCGCGGGACGACATCTTTTTACAAACCCATTACGCAGTTACGGCATCCTTTTAAGAAACGCAAGGTACGCACCTAAAGGTGGGCCTATAGCATTAGATACAGTCGGCGGATACGAAAACATGATGCGCTATTTCGACATGGGGTATCTTGCTCATCTACCTGATGAAGTTATCGAATACTACAAAATTAGATATTTGCATGGAACTCCGGGTGAGCGGTTAAATATAACCACACAGTTTGTTTCTGACTTTTTAGGTAACAGCGGATTGTTAACTGAAACAGATTCATGGGTTGAAACTTTTTTTAGACAATGGGTTAACCGTTTAGAACATGCTTACGGTGTGCATACAGCAGATGGGTGGAATGTATTAGACGATACAAGTCGTGCTGTTTTCAGAAGCCAAATGGCAGACGGGATGCTTTTACCTGACATACATCAAATGATGAAAGTTTCAAGACAAGCAGGTTGGTGGCGAAGGATAGGGTTCTCTCCTACTGTTGAACAAATTAACGTAATGATAGGTAGTTATTGGAAACCTGCTGTGTTAATGAGAATGGGTTTTGTTTTTAAAACTGCTGGTGAAGAGTTTTTCTCATACATGTTGCGACATGGATTGCTGGATTACACAGCAACAAAATTAGGGCCAAGAGGTTCTGCTCTGTATAAAGCATACGATTGGCAAGGGTCAGGTAAAAGAATATGGTATGACGGTAAAAATCTCGCACAGCTAGAACGGTACCGTAGAGCCTCTCCAATGAAACCAGTTATATGGGCGCTTAATATGTTCGGACCTTCTAAACGTAAACTTGAACACGTTGCTTGGGGTTACGCAAAAAGAAGCATGGGCAACAAATGGATGACCATGACTGAAATGCAAAAACAAGAAGAAGCATATAAACAACTTCAGTTAATTCTTAATAACGCTACAGATATTCCTCTTACACAACAAGAAGCAAGACATCTCGGAGGAGAGAGACTTCAAAAATTCCGAGCGCAAAAAATTATAGCTACTAATTTAATTGATGAACGGACTAGACAAGCACACCGCTGGTTATGGGACATGATGGGCGATGCTTTTTATGGACGAAAAAGAAGTTACAATTCTGTAAGAAGAGTAAAAGATCCTGTTACTGGTTTATACACAGACGCACCACCTGAGCAATGGGTTAGAGCTAAACAAACTACAGAAAGATTATCCAAGAAAATAGCTACAAATCTTGTAGGCCCTGAGCATGTTGAGGAAATAGTTGTAGCCGCTCGTGCAAATATGCTTCACCCTTCGATGCAATCAGCATATGCAGATGTTATGGCTGGGACTATTTCAAGAGCTTACACAGGTGAAAATACTGCAATGCAAGTAACGAGACAATCCGCTGACGCTATTGATGGAATACCACCAGATCGTGTACATATAAAATTTGGTTACAACAGATACACCTATGATGATATGCCAAATCCGGCAGACTCCGATGTAGTAGGTGACACAGGGGTGATGTTAAATGCTGATTTCCCGAATGCTGTTTATTCACTTGCATGGCGTTTACATGATGATCCTGCTTCTTACGAAGGAGCGAAAGTTCTTTTAAACATTGTTACTGAGCCTGCTAATAATAATGCTAGAAATTTAATTACTAACATTTCAGGTACAGTTCCAAAAAATGTAAACCAGTCTTACCAAATGGTTGTACGTGAACTTGAATATTTACCATTTGATATGCAAGCGATTTTAAAACAAGTTCATAGACGTTCACATAATGGTCACGCTTGGGATACTGGTTCAGATTTAATTCCACCACATATTGCACACGAAGGAAAACTTGCATCTAAAGAAGAACGTATGCGTAAAGCTATGTCTGAAAGAGATTATAAAGAAGCACGACGAATAGGTGAAGAAGTCCCATCAGGACATGAATGGAACTGGTTGGATGATTTATCGCAAGAAGAATTTGAAGTGTACGAAAGAATTAATTACATTCTTTCACAAGCAACTGACTGGGATCCTAATATTGTAGAACGGATTCAATTAGGTGAAGCATTAGCTTACGAAGAGCTTTTCACTATGCCATCAGAAGGTGCATTAGCGCAAATGTTTAGTGATGACATGCTAGCTAAACCGTTAGATGAATGGATTGACGTTTATAAAACATTAGCAAAAGATCGTACATTAACTTCTCGTGAGGCTAACGCTATGAATCTTGCGCACTGGACAATGTTTCCTCAAACTTCACGATACGGAGTTCACAGGCATATACCTGTTAAACCTTTAGATGGTTTAGACAAATCTGCTCCGTTGCCCGGAATAGGATCAAACACTAAATGGGTTCCTGCCGCTGAAGGTACTGCTGATGGGGCGTTAGATTCGATACGTACTGGCAATACGTTTTTGCATACAGGCGACACTCTTGTACCAGAGTTACCTGTACCAAGATTAGATATTTTCAGAAATGATCCTGATGGAATTGGACAGAATGTTTTGAACGGGGCTGTTCACGGCAACAAAGACCAGCGTTTAATGCTTTTCAATATAGACGAGATGGACACCAATATTTTGACACAATATGGTGACGACTATGCTTTATTGAAAAGTTACGCTAATGATGTTGCATACTCTAAAAGAATTGAACCACAGTATTCTGCTGTTATTGATGATGCGGCTAAGGCTTCAAAAGGAGTTGAACAAGGACGACCTGCTAATCACACATCTTTGTATGTGCCTATTATTAGAACAGAAATAGCTGAGTCGCTTGTAGCAGTATTACAAGATCCTGACATTACTATAGAGTTTGCAGAATTTTTAGCTCAAAAATTAGCGACTGCTTCACAAAGAAGAAACTTAACAAATGTTCCTGTAGGTAAGTTAAGTGACCCTGATTACACAAAAATGTTTGCTGATGAAATAGTAGATTTGCTAAACCCACTTAATGATCCTGTAGGTGGAGGATTAGGACCAGAGTTTTATTCAACATTATCTGATGATGCTTTAGAGATGATGAATCTTGTTGATGATGCACAAGGGGTTTATTTCCCAACGATGGTTATGTTAACTGATCCTTATATTGCTCGTATCGTGTCTGAAGCTATTACTGATTTTAGCTCTATGAAACAAATGGGTAGAACAGGCATCGGTTTTAAAGAAGCCCCAGCTTTGAAGTTTGCAAGAGTTGACGTTCACATGGATGCGTTTACTGGTAAAACGAAAATGAATTTACCAGAAGAAGGCACTGTTTTAGGTATACCTGAAGGAACAGAAGTTGCTATAACAGACGATCTTGTTACAGAAATATTAGGGCTTAACAGAGATATTAAACCTAATACTCGATACGATCCGTTTGCTCCTAATGACCATCCACAGTACCGTCCACCAAATGTAGGTGTGTATGGTACTTCTCATAGAACAGATCGTATTTGGCCTTCAACTCCGTGGGAAGGAGAGGGGTTTACTACACGCCCTGTGTATGGGTCGAATAATTTGCCTAGTCTTAATTTGCGCCCAGTTACAGATGACAGCGTAGATTACATAGAGATTGCTATTCTTAGCGGACCTGATAAAGGTAAGCGTAAAGTAATAACTGAAGCTGAACGTAACATTTATCTTGAAGCGTGGCCAAAAGTTCGTAATATAACGGCTGATGATTTCACAACACATATTTTAAATCCAAAGGATATAAACCCAAACACAGGTGAACCTTGGGGTATTAAGAGGCTAGGTTTCAATGCAGGCATGTTAGATGATGGTGTGCCTCGACCATTAGATCAACCTATTCCTATATACATAAATTTTGAAGCCATTCTTGCATGGGCGCAAAGAAGAAAAATTCCGGGCATACAAGACACTTACACATCTGCTGGGACACAAGCATTAGTTGATATGGGTGTTGATCCTAATATGTTATTCGCATATCTTAGTGACCCTTCAACAAAGATTTTTGCTAATCAACTTTCTTTTGCTGATGAATTTTTAGAGCTTGTTAATAGGTGGAGAAAAGAACTTTATGGAGATGATATAGAACTTCTTACTAAAAGTTCTCGTTTAGAAGATGATTTAGCTGAAGCGGCTTTTATTTGGGAGCATGAAATTGCTCATGCAAGATTGAATCATCCAAGAAAGCCGAGACATAGAGAAGAAGGCACTGGGTATTTAACTGCTTTTGAAGTAAACGAAATTCGACCTCTTAAAGAAGAAATGGCTAATACTATGGCTATTAGAAAACTTGGAGTGCCTGAAGAATCTCTTTCGAGAAACCCTGAAGAAATTTTGTTAGTGCATCCTGAAGATCAAAACTGGGTTGAAATGGCTACATTTAAAGGAAGCGGAGTAACACAAGACGAATTAATTCATCATGGCGGCAGAGAACAAACAGATGCTGCTTGGAATCTGATGATGAAACCAAAGAGTAAAACTGTATTTGAAAAAAATCGGGGTGGCATAGACCAAACTATTGACACAAGAGAAGCAGGCGACATTTCATGGTCTATAGCGGACACTATTTTAGATCCTAATGCCGCACGATTTAATATGTTGACACGTTTAGATGACATGCCGTGGACTGCGTATGGTCCTCAAGCGATGCTTGCCGCAGAATCTAAATGGCAAAATTTTGTTACATGGTTTTTCAATGGGCTGGCTTCACCGATGATGAACGCTATTATTAGAGAACCTTTATACCTTACAAACTGGGCTGATTCATTTAGAACAGTTCAACCATTTATTAGGAAACAATACAGACACTCTCCGAGTGCTTACCCAGAGTTAAGAAAAGCTCGTGGCACAATAGGGAACGTGTTTCGTATAGATGAAGGAAAGCAAGTTCGTTCCGATCAGTTACAAGAAACGATTATTCATGCTATGTCGCAACCTGAAACAATGGCTGATTATCTTCACGTAGGGTTGCATGAAATGACAGCTAAAAGAGCTATCACTAACCCGACAGAACCTAATTACATGAAGAACCTTGGCATTGCTCTCATAGAACGTGACCGTGCAGGAGTAGCTAAATATTTAGAACCAGCAATAGATCAACATGTTCACAAAATTTTTAATCCTGCTTCTTTTGAATTAGTTAGAGAAGGCAAAGTATTAGAACAATTTATGCTTGTTGTTGACGACTTCATGGACTGGGCATGGCACGAATTATACTTATTTGATGAAACATACAAAGTAACTACTTTAAATGCTATTGGTGCAACTGTTCCTTGGATTGACGATCACACACTTCGTCCAGTAATCCAAGCCCACGTACAAGGCGCGATACCATTCTGGTTTGCACATGAACAATTCCTTAGAAGAATGACACGAGGGTTGATACAAACACCTCAAATGTATAGAAATATGCAAGTAGGAATCCACGTAGCTGGAAATGTTGGTTTAATCAGAGAAGACAGTTTCGGCGAGAAACGCCTATATATGCCAGTGTTACCTACGGTAGCAAATCTTTTACACGGTTTGTCGGATGGTGTATCAAACGTAGCTGGAGATATGACCGCACCTCAAGTAGAAGCCGCGATGCTATGGGCAGGGGATGTGATCTTCTCACCATTAGAAGAACCTATTGGGTGGAATATTAAAAGCATGTTGCCCGGATATGACCCATCAAAAATACATTTACCCGGAGCAGGGCCAAGTATTTCAATTCCGCTTGCTGGATTATCTACGCTAATTCCTGAGTTCGCTCCTATGTTTGAAGATTTAACATACTTCAGGTATGGCGGTAGTAACTCAATATCTGAGAACTCTGCGTTTGCGAACATGGTAGACACGGCAGTAGGTGTTGGTTTTATTAAACATGTTGTGCCTGCAATTTTAAATCAAGCAGGTATGACTGAAACTCCTTGGGGCATGGCTGATATAGGTGAGGCTATAACTGCTGGTGCGGCTTTAATGAATATGGTTGGTGAACTTCCTGATGAAGAAACTTATTGGGCTAATAAAGAATATTATAAAGAAGGTATAAGGAACCACGCTAGGAATATTTTAACAATGCGCGCTTTGTCATGGGGATTTGGTACTGGCGTTGGACAGATGGCTCCATTATCTGACGGTTTTGAATTACGATTTAGTAACGAATTTCAAGACATGTTGGATTATTCTTCAAGATCAGGTGTTTGGTCTTGGGAAGATATCTATGTTGAGCTTTATGAGAGATACATTAACGATGCAAAAGCACAGTACGGAACTGAATACGATGAAGAGTTAAGACTTGAAGAATGGGAAAAACATGCACCAGCACACAGATTCCAGTTGTTTCTTACCGGCAAGCAAACTACGACTGCCACCGGAGCGATGCTTCCCCCAACTGGCATTTCGTTGGAATACATCAACGATAATGAGCAGTTTCTTCGTGATAATACTTACGCCGGTTCTTATCTTGTTCCTGTTGCTTGGGCAAAAGAAGAAGACTATGCGCAATTATCTGCTCAAAGAATGGTTGCGTTAGATCTTAGAACAAGGATTCCGGGTCAAGACTTACCAGAAATATGGTATTTAAATGCTGACATGCAAGAATATTATATGAAGTTTGGTGAAGCTGATAAAGAAATTTTGGATCTTGAATATAAAAGAGATGGCAAAGGAAACCATGCAGGTAACAACTTATCTAATTATCAATACAGAGAATTAGATTTAAAGATTGACATGTTAAAGCAAAAAAGAGAAGCAGAGTTAGAAGCTTACACAAATTCGCATCCTGTCTTTAAATACAACCGAGGAAATAAAAATAGTGCTGAATCTAATAGATCTAGAACTCTTGACGAGTTTAAAGTACTCTTGATTACGTATGATGAAAACCCTGATTTGTTACCTGAGTCAGAACATAGAGATGATATTTTAGAATTTGCGAGAATACTCGTAGAACATAAAGAAGAAATGGATGATCTCAAGAACAGAACAGGGAAGCCAGCTACACTTTTAAGAAAACAATCAAGACTAGAGGTGGTAAATAAAATGGATGCGTTTAGGAAAGGGAAACCTTGGGTGCATTCTTTGTATTACACAGTTGGTAGACCGCTTGTAGGTGAAGATGAACTTCTTAAAATTGAACTTGATCCTTATTATGGAACGAATTAATAATGTCAACAAGTAACGATCCTTATTTTAGAACTGGCGCACAAGCGTGGGAGATTTTAAAGAATGTTATTCTTGATACTAAGTTCTTGTTTACGGATCAGCTTAACATCACGGATCTTTTACAAGACCCTAATATTTTCACAGCTTGGGGAGACACGAATCTGCAAACAGGTACGAGGGCAGTAGAACGCGGTATTGTGCCTGAAGGTGTGACGTTTGCAGACGATCAAACATTAACAGTTAAAGTTTCTGAAGAAATGTGGAAACAATACGGGCTTGACCCTCAAGAGTATCAAACACGAGACGGTATAATAGCTTTGCAGTTGTCTTATTTAGAAGGAGACAACATGGGGGTAGGTTTAGTTGGCGATGTTGACGACCTGTTAGTAGGGTTAAATTTCGGACCTCAGAACATTGATGCGTTTTGGAACAATTTAAGTCAAGATGAACGTGATCGTGTGCGCGCTTCTTTATGGTACAAAGGACTTTACGGTGTATATGAAGAAGGCCCAAATAAAGGGTTAAAAATTATGCCTAAGTTTGGGGAAGCACCAAATGTTAACGACAGCACAGCTTTAGCTGGACTTGCTAATTCCATGTTACGGTCAGGTGGCACAGCAAATCCTCGTGATATTTTATGGCAAGGAGAAAAAGACCATATTAACAGTCTTGCAGATATATCTAAAGACACTAAGACTGTTGCTTCACGAGATTTTCTTACAAATATATACGAAAAAGATAGCCGTGGTATAAGCCAATCTGATCTTATGATAACAAGATTACAGCAACTTTATGAAGATGAAACAGGTTTAAAATTAGAAGGCGACAAACTCAGTAACGCTTTTGATTTCATGCTTAAAGAACAACTAGGAGAAGAACTTTCAGCAGAGTCACGTTACGGTCGAGACACTATGATGGCTACCGATGTTTTTCTTGGCCACTATTTTAATAACGGATATTACACTCCTCAATGGCAACAGATCATGGGTAGAGAACGGTTGAATCGTAAAACTTTTATTGATACTGCTGTCAATATGGGGCTTGGTACACGACAAGAAGTACGCAAACTGCGTAATAAATATGAAAAGAATTTTACTGTTTCTCCTAATAAGAGAGATTTCGATTCTGAAGACATGCAAAGATATCTTGCTTTAGAACAACAAGTAATGAGAGAAAGTTTTGCTGGCATATTAAAATCCACTCGTGGCGATTTGTTAACAGCAAGCTACCTTTTCAATGAAGGCATAGGACACGGTTACTACAACCAAGAAAATATGACACCTGAAACTATGAGATTAATGGTTGATAGCACAAACGCTCATCTCGCATCAGGATCAGATGTTGTTAGCATGTCACCAACTGACGTATCTAACACACCAGAAGATATAGCTAGACGCGCTCTGATAGGCGCAAATATCAATTTGAATACTGGACACAAAGCCGCTGGAGCCGCTAAAGCATTAGCGCAAGCAATGGTTCAAGGTTGGGGATTAAGCGGTCCTTCAGATTATAGATCGGTGACTTGATGAGTTTTGAAGATTACGTAGACGAAGACTTATACCAACCATCTCAAGCAGAGATTGGTGATACACGCCCAATAATACAAATCACTAGCAGAGATGAGAAAGAGTTCTTAACTAATCTTATGGCAGGTGCGTTAATGGCTGGGCATAAAGAAGCTAAATCAATTCCGGGTATACGCCCGACTAGAGAGGTAACCGTTTCGGATGATGAGATTATTGAACAAGCTGACAAATGGTTACGTCAAATAGGATTAACTTACGACGGTTTGACTTCTTTAATGACTCAATCTGACGCGCAAGAAGGTCACGATTGGGCGTGGGAACTGACACGTAAACCTGAAGCGCAATGGAATGCGGCTAGTATTTTAAAAACTGCTAACCCGTTTAATACAGCTATGGATGTTATTACTGGTAAGCCGGGTGCTACTCAGGAATCCATTAGACAGCATGGGGGTAATCCTTATTCTGATGGCACTGATTATATGGGCAGTGCGTTTGCTGGTTTAGATGCGTTGGATATCGCCAGCCTTTGGCCTATGTATAAGGGGCCGATGTGGGTGCTGAAGAATCTTATGGGGCGTATGGCTCCGGGTAGAGTTGTCCGTCCTATGAGTAACGATTTGTCTCCTATGTTAACAGCGAATGAGTTAAGACCGAAAGGTATGCACTCCAGTATTCAGGGTTGGCCTCCGTATGATGAGTATGATCCTCGCTCATATTCAGAGAGAAGTGCTGAATGGAAGTCTACTTTTAGTGAAGAACAACTGCTTGAAATGGAAGAAGCAGGTATAGCACGAGCAGAAATGCAAGCTGGATCTTTTAGAGAACCTTTTGATGATGATTGGGAAGAAGCTCTTGAATACAAAGCAAGAGAACAAAGTGACGTTATGTACGAAAACTTTAATCCTGCTAATCAAGAGCCTACTGTGCGATTAACTGACAAGCAGTCAACAAATATTACTGGTAGCTGGGATCGTGTAAATATAGAAAATGATATGTTTGTTGATCCTTCTAAGCCTATAGATGGTTTTCCTGAATCTTATAAAATGGATCACGAATGGTATTCTTTACAGTATCCTGACACGCTTTTAAGCGCTCATGAATATATTCCCGGTGTTGGTTTTGTAATGAAAACTAATAATCCTAATGTAATGGGTCCTGTTTATCCTTGGACGCGACCTTTACCAGATCAAATAGATACAAACAATCTTCAAGCCACAGTGTTTGATGTCCTCGACGAATTTAATGTTCAATACAACCAAGGTGCGCTCGGTCAAATATTAGAAGAAGGCAATGTTGAAGGGTTTGTAGAATCTCTTCTTAAACAACCTCATATCGAAATGATGTTTCCGGGCAAGTTACGAGACATTCTTAAATTAAGCGACAAAGAATATTCACCGTTTATTAAATGGTTAGCCGCCGCGAGTCTTATAGCCGCGCCTTTAGGTATAAGAGATGTAGCTAGTAACAAGCGTGGCCCTAACCAAGAAGATAAGTCCGGTACTGTTTTTGAAGGAATCAACGAGTCTGCGATGCTTGAAAAAATGATGGAAGACGCAGGTAAGCAAGGTCATAGAATGTCGATTATTATGGGTCGTACTGGTAAAGAAATGTTAGATCCTGTATGGGAGGCGTTAGTTTCTGCTTATGGTGAGGATTTCGCTAATGAAATTATGGATCCTCCTAGTGAAACTAATCCTCTTGTAACAGGTAATGCAGTTATACTTTCTTATCCTACTGAAGAAGCTGAAGCGTGGGTTGCAAGAAATGGTCCTCAGTATGGATTTTTTCAGAATAGTGAACGCCCGTCAGAACTTACATTCGGTAAGAGAAGAACACCGCAAGTTGGTAATTTTGGTGATGTGTTAAATACTGTTTTGAATGAACAGCAACCTATGATGCAGGAACCTGTTGAGTTCCAAGATTCTTTTGAGGTTCTGCAAAACAGAGGGCAGTTGTCTAGTTCAGAGAGAGCTATTTGGGCTAACCAATTCTTACAAAGAATAGATGCACCTATTACAGCAAGTAATTTAGACACGGTTATTACTTGGATTCATAATGAGAATGGTCATAGTTTCAATCCTATTAATACTACGTGGGGCAAATCACATGATGAGTGGCCTGTTATTAACGATCATGGTGTGAAAGCGTATCCTGATTGGAATACAGGGCTTCGTGCTTCTGTAGAAACCATTAAAGAATCACAATATTCTAAGATGTTGGAAGCATTGAGGCGAGGTACTACACCTCAAGAGTTTGGTGGATTACTTATACCTACTCCGTGGGGTACTAACCATTTCTATACTCATCCTGATACTTACGATTACGTGGAGTTATTTAATGAGTGAAAACAGAAACAACACAGTAGCAGAACAAAAAGAAATTGATGAGTTCTTGGCAAACTACCCTGAGTACGCTTGGATGTGGCACGATCCTGTACTTAAAAAAGTTATAGAAAAATACTTGGTTGAAGTCACACATTATGGTGATAATCAAGAAGCGAAAATAGGTTTGTTACAACGTCTTTTATTGGAAACAGAATACGATGATGGCGAAAATTTCTTTTCAAAGTTTTCAGACACCAACCAAAAGTATTTAGCTGATGGCAATGATCCAACGCGTGTAGCTACGTTTAAACAAAATATGATGGACAGATACTATGACGTTATTCGTATGGCTCAACAAAAAGGTATCATAATAACTCAAGAGAACGCATCGAACCTAGCTCACATGTCTTACCGTCACGGTTGGGACGGTGAGGAAATGAAAAAGCAAGTCGGTCACGTTCTTACTAATTACGAAAAACAAAAGTATTACGATAACGAGTCAAAAAGATGGGACTATGATTGGGATACTAAAGTTTTTGTTGGAGAAGTTGGCGACTGGATGGACTACGGGCGTGACCGTGCCGCTAAACAACTAATAGAAGTAGATCAAGATGTACTGTACAACTATGCGTTGATGGCAGTAGACGGTGTTAAAAGCAAATCTGATATTGACAGATGGATAGACAATCTGACTAAAGGCGCTTGGGGTTCTTACTCTGAGCAGATAGACACATGGCTTGAAGACACAGGTGGCGAGTACACAATTACTGATTATTTAGCTGGCGCTAAATCAGCTATAGCTAACACGTTAGAAATAGAAGAACGTGACATCAGTTGGACTGATCCTAAATATGCGCAAGTTGTTTTTCATAAAGATGAAGAAGGCAACCACAAGTTCATGGACAAATATGAAGCTCAAGAATGGGCGCAACGTCAAGGTGGCGGTTGGGAAAAGACCAGTAATTATAGAAAGAAAATGGCTTCTAAAGCTAATGTCATACAGAAGGCATTTACAGGGAGACAGTTGTAATGGCAGATCCAACACAACAAGATGTAAACGATTTCTTAGCAATGTTAGCCGCTATAGAAGCGGAAGGCGGAGCAGAAGCCGTAATAGATTTCGGTGCGACACAAGGAATTATCGAAACTAATACTGCTCAACAAATGCGTGAAGCTGTAGCCGCTGGCGGAAATTTAGATTTAGGTGGCGGTCAACCTTTAGGAGCTATGGGAGAACCTCTCCCTCACGGTGTTTATGAATGGGCTGGTGAAGGTCCGGGCGGTGATCTATGGGGTGGGCAACAAATAACTCTTAAAGACACACCGGATACAGGAACAGGTGGCGCACCTCCTGTAGAGGGACAACCTCTACCTACAGGTCCGGGTGGTCAACCTGCCGATATTCCTCCTTATGGCCCTCCGATGGGAGTTCCTGCAGGTGAGCAACCACCATTAGCAGATGAACCTCCTTACGGTGTACGAGGTCCAGAAACGGATGATGACCGTCCACCTATTTACGCTGACGTAATGGACGATGAAACTCAACGTAAAGTAGAAGAACCTGACGAACATTTTGTAGGTCCGGGTGATCCTGCTAGAGAAACTGATGTTGGTTATTACGAACCAAGCATGGAGCTTTCTAATATGTTGACATCGTGGGGATTTCCTGAACCTGTACGAATGAATGGAAATATTATTATTAATGATCCGTCTATAGGTAATGTTACAAACAGAATGATGGGTCTTATCGAACAGTGGATGCGTGACCCGAAGATAGGCGAAGACGAATTAGAAATGCTTATCATCCAGTCTGAACCGTACTTGGATAGATTTCCCGGCATACGGAAAGCAATGGAAAACAATATTCAAACTCCTACAGCCGCAGAGTATCTAGCTTACGAACGGTATGTGACAAATGTTTTTGCTGATAATGGTCTTATAGCTGATACGACTATGGTCGGTGAACTTATAGGTAAAGGTATTTCTATTACTCAAGTTCAGCAACGCATGGACGCGGCTGTTGATGATGTGCTTATGATGCCTGAAGAAGTAAAGACTATGTTCCGTACTTGGACTGGTACTACTGATGATGCGGCTGTTCTTTCATGGGTGTTGAATCCTGAACAATCGTTACGTGAGATTGAACGGCAAACTGCTGAAGCACAATTTGGTGGGTTTACTATGATGAGTGAAGATGTTTTACCTGAAGAACTTCTACCTACTCAGACAGAGACTAAACAAACTATGTATAGTCGAGCGCATTTAGAACCTCAGTATTCTAAATTACAAGACTTAGCAAAAGAACTAAGTCATTTAAATTTATCTAGACAAGAAATCACTCAAGGTTGGGGTCGTATTAAAGACATGGAACATTTGTTCGCTGAAACAATGCGAGAAGAAAACCAAGATTTTTCTGCTCTTGAAGAAGGTGTAGACGTAGCCTTTGGTGCTGGTGCGGCAGGTTCAGCGGCATTAGCTAGAAGGATTCGTGAACGTGTCGCTACTAATCGTGGTGGCGGTGGAGCAATGATAAGTCGTGGTGTTACTGGATTCGGTAGCGCAAATAGATAGGAGAATATATGCCTAAATATGCAACTAGCTCTTCCAAAGGGAAGGCTAAGAAAGTACCATACAAGAAGGTAAAGAAAGGTAAACGTAAATAATGTTTAACAAAGACGTACTAGAAAGAGTGATTGCGACATTCGCGCAGTCATTCCTTGCTGTGTTCACTATTGGTGATATGGGAAGTATGAAAGCGGCTGGACTTGCAGGAGCTACTGCTGTTCTCAGCCTTGTTAAGAGTGTTGTTGCCAAGCAGTTTGGTGACGGATCAGCTTCAGCGGCAAGTTAATGGCAAAAAAGCAAACAAAAAAAACGTTGATTCCGGGATGGGATGCGAAAAAACGACGTACACCGGGTATTGGCCCTCTTATTGGTATAGATCCTTTAAATCGGGTATATAACTTACGAGGTCGAGCTAGTAAATACGGGGCTAAACATGGACCTAGTAGTAGAGGTGGAATGCGTTAATGACTGACGTTACCGACCTGAAGCAAGTCAAAGTATCTAGGATAACCCTCGGACTTATCATGTCCGTGGCTATCACCAGTGGAGTAGTCGTATGGAATGCGGCTAGTATCGCTGGCAGGATAGATGATTTGGAAAAACAGGTGCAGGTAATTGAAGGAAACACTGGGACAGACAGTACAGTTTTGGCAAAACTTGATGAGATATCTCAAGGGGTCTTGGAAAATTCTGACGGTCTTGATGATTTGCGGAGCGCTAGGGTCGATGACCTTAGCCGTTTCACTCCTGCTCATATTACAAGCGCTATGGCGGCTGATGTAGAAACAATCAAAGAAGACGTAGATGAGATGAAAGAAGTCATCGCTTCTCTTGCTTGGGTTCCTTCGGAATTTAGTTCGATTTGGGATCGTATATATTTAGCTGAAGAAGCCATTCAAAGTAAGGCATGGGGCGAAGACTTCTACGAAGAAAATGAATAGAACTGTTAAGCTAATCACAGCTATAACAGGTTTGTTGGTGGCTATAGGTACATTAGTAGGAACTATCACTGTTACTCTCGGTAAGGGTGATGATGGTTCTAAGTATTCTTATACCACAATAGTTCTAGATAGTGAGGAAGCGTACGAGAAGTTCCTTTCTAACCATCCGGGTTAATGAAAGTTTGGATTGACCAAGACTTATGCACAGGTGACGGACTCTGTGTAGAGATATGCCCTAGTCTTTTCGACATGCATGACGATGGTCTAGCATACGTTAAAGAAGTAGAATGGAAATCTTTATATGGACCAGATAACCCTCGTGCAGATAAAAGCACTCCACGGTTACAAATGGCTGATGGAACTGCAACAGTCCCAGAAGAACTCGCGGAAACGGCGATTGAAGCGGCAGAAGAATGCCCCGGAGAGTGCATATTCCTTGAAATAGACTGAAATTAGGTTATAATAATCTTATTGGCCGTCCGCGAGCTAAGTATTGGCCGGATGTGAGCTACCCCGTTAGGTTTACCCACGCACCTAATGAGCATTTAGTGGAGGTTGAACCAGCTAGTGACGACTGGGGAGACAAATTTAGTCACACACCGCATAGTTCCTCCGACTATGTGCGACAGTAAAGGAGTGATAGTTATGGCAGATGAAACTGGTGGAATAAAAGAACTTCGAGATGCGGCAGATCGCGGTAAAGAAGCAATAGCTGAACGCGATCAGTTGAAACGAGAAATAGCTTTTATGAAAGCAGGTGTTGATACTGATTCAAAAGCAGGGCAACTTTTGTTTAAGGCTTATGATGGAGAACTGGATACAGAATCCATTAAAGCTGAATGGCAAGAATTGGCTCCTACCCCTGTTCCCGTTGTAGAACCGGAACCGGCGCAGGAAACTGTTACTGAGGCTGATACGCAAGTAGCAGAACAGAGGCAGGCTCTAGCTGAAGATAATGTTCCAGTAGAAGCAACTACTCAAAGTCCTTATGATAAGGGGTTTCAGGAATTTAAAGAGATGTATGATGCAGGCAGTCCGAAAGAAGATTCGGCGGCACGTTTTGTACACACTGTTCTTGAAGCGGCTAGTCAAAACGACGAACGAGTCTTATCTGACCGATAATGCCTACATATGTTTACGAATGTAAGGGGTGTACTCCTCCCTCTCTTTGGGAGTTAGTACAAAGCATGAAGGACGAACCTGTAAAGGTTTGCCCACATTGTGGCAAGGATT